>Ga0180007_10000659_pt1 | contig 54542 bp, 47 predicted proteins | sample MM_PC_MetaG_FD_121122 | JGI IMG/M metagenome (GOLD analysis project Ga0180007, IMG submission 121122) | Groundwater microbial communities from the Aspo Hard Rock Laboratory (HRL) deep subsurface site, Sweden - MM_PC_MetaG | ecosystem: Environmental > Aquatic > Deep subsurface > Groundwater...
AACACTTGTATTATATCATAATCTTAGAAAAAGCTGAATACCTTCAGTTTTTTTGTCATTCAAAACTAATTGAATAAAATATTACAAATATTCTCTTGACTTTAATTATCTAATTTTTTATCTCTAAAATATAGCTTTTGTGATAAAATAGTTTCAGGTGATGATATGGCAGACTATGTATATGGATTATTACATGGAGTAGACGAAAAAAAGAGAATCATAGCGATTAAAGTGAACAAAAAAGTCACTTTTTATTATATGGCGAAAGGGATGTTTCAAAGTTTCATGCAGTACTTTAAATCCGGAATTTACGTCTTCATGGATGTGCAAGAAACTTCGAGAAGATATAGAGGATATACGGTTAAGAATGTCTTGAATATTGAAAAGGTAATGTCTCCACACCGTCAGAACCCAACGATTTATTACGACGTTTCAATCATCAAATCAGGAATCTCTCATATCATGAATACAAAAAAACCCAAACTATTTATTGATTTTGAGATGTCGATGCCCCCTTATAGAAATTACGAGGATTTTGTCTCTGAAATCATTCAAGTTGGGTTTATATTAACCGACGCTACAGGTGAAATCATTGATAAACAATCCTATTTTATAAAAACATTTCTTTTCAAAGAGATCAGCGACCGAACGAAGAAATTTCTTCGTGTTGAGCAAGAACAAATCGATTCAGGACTGGAATATAGAGAGTTTTATGATTTGTTCACGAAACTTCTCCAAACCTATAAACCGATGGTGTTGGTTTGGGGACAAAATGATCGAATTGAACTTAAGAAAATGAATTTCAGACATCAGTTGGCTGATTTCACTCCCAACACTCAATTTGTTGATTTATTGAAATTACATAAAACTTATTTTAATCTCAAGAATGATTTGGGGCTTTTTAATGCCTATTTCTTATACTATGAAAATGACATAGACAAACAAAAACATGATGCTCTTGAAGACGCTAGAGTAACAAAAGCGGTATTTGATGGTTTCTTAGAAGTGTGTAATAACCTTAGAATGTTATCACTGAATACGACTAATGAATTACTTGGCAGGAGGGAAAATCAGAATGAGACAGAAGAATAAAATCGGGCTTCTATCAAAAGTATCCTATGGAATGGGGGATGCTACTTTCACATTCGGAACTGCCATCACCGGATTTTATCTTTTAATTTTTTTGACGAATGTCGTTGGATTGAAAGGGTATCTTGCATCACTGATTATCTTTGCTGGATTTCTATGGGATGCAGTTACTGATCCAATCGTAGGACATTTTTCAGATAAGATTCGTTCTAAGTTTGGAAAAAGAAGAAAGCTGATGCTAGTCTCGATCGTTCCACTTGCTCTATCCTTTTTTGGGGTGTTTGGACTTTCAACTTTGGTAGCGAATTTAACCCCAGAACTTCTTGGATTAACAAGTCAGTATCTAGGTCTCGTCATGTATATCAAAGCTTTCATTGTCCTGATCATCTATTTAATCTTCTATCTTTGTTACACTTTGGCCTATATCCCTTACATTTCTTTAATCAACGACATGACGAGTGATTATCACGAAAGAACTTCATTGACAGGTTCTCGAATGATAGCGACAATCATAGCGACAATCGTTGCTGTTGCGGTTCCTGATTTGATTATGGGAGATGTGACCATTACTCATTCAGGAGAAAAGTTTATTCTGATTAGTGCCATTTTCGGTGTTTTGATGGTCATCATTATGTTAATTACAATTTTTGGAACCTATGAGCTTGTCGACCAAGAAAAAGCAAGTACAACCAAATTTTCGTTTTATAAGAATTTTGTCGAATGTTTTAAAGAGAAAAACTTCCGAAGAGCTTCTTTTGCTTTTATGTTCAGTCTATCAGCGATATTTGTTTTGCAAGATACCATTCAATATTATGTAAACTACTGGTTACTCAGTCCAGAACTGTTTTTACCTTTAGCTGGTGGGGTTTTAGTTTTAGGATTTCTTTCTGTTCCGTTATGGATGGTAATTGCTTCCAAAATCGGAAAAAGAAATACACTTTACATAGGTAGTTTGTTTTGGATAGTTGCGTTTTTAATGTTATTCTTTTTGCCTCAACAAAGTTTTAATGGCGTCATGATTGACTTTCAAAACGAGATTTATGTACTTCCACAAACAATGACAGAATCGATTCGGTTATTTCCATGGTATGGATGGTTGGCAGTCATCATCTTGGGATTTGGAATGGGAAACATTCATCTCACAGCCTATGGAATGTACCCTGATGCCATCAGCCATATGAAAGAAGAAGCGAAAACAAAAGAAGGAAGTTTCTTTGGAGCGGTTTCTTTTCTTCAAAAAGTCGGGATTGGGTTTGCCACTTTGATTATTGGACCGATTTTGGATTTAAGTGGATATCTAGCAAAGCCTTCTCAAGTTTGGCTCGATGCATTTGCCGCTACTGAGCAAACGATTGATCCAACTTGGCTATACATCCAACCTACTAGTTCTGCACCATTCGCAATCAAAATCGTATTTTGTGCACTTCCAATATTTTTAATGATCCTTGCATCTCTGTCGGTAAAAAGATACGACATTGATACACATTACATCGAACCAAGAGGATAAGATATTTAATAAAAAGGTGACTACTCGAAAGTAGTCACTTTTTTTTATAAGACCATGATGACAGGCATAATCATTGGTTGCCTGTTCGTTTTTTTCAAAATGTACTTGGCAAATGTTTTGATCAAGTCATTTTTCATTCCATTGATATTTAGTTTCTTCGAAGGAAGCAGGTATCTATCGGTCACATCCAGAGCCAACTCCATCAAATCTTTCATCATCAGCTCGTTATCTTTCATAAAGATAAATCCTTTTGAGATGATCTTGGGGGTACAGATGACTTCCTTTCTGACTTGATTGATTGTCATGACGACACTAATCATTCCATCTTCAGAAAGATCTCTTCGATCTTTGATCACTTGAGAACCGATTTCGCCAATCGCTGACCCGTCGACATAAACGTCAGAGGTCTTGACTTGGCCAGCTACTCTGGCTCCATCTTTTGAAACCGCCAGAACTTGACCATTGTCCAACACAAAAGTGTTTTCCGGTTTTACGCCGGTATCTACGCCAAGTTTTGCATGCATTTTTAGCATTCTGAACTCACCATGTATTGGCATAAAGAATCTGGGTTTCATCAGTTTTAGCATTAACTTAAGTTCATTTTGACCACCGTGACCGGAAGCGTGAACGTCCGCAAACGGAGACTGAGTGATGACCGATGCTCCACTTTTGTAAAGAAGGTTAATCGTTTTGTTTACACTCTCTTGATTCCCTGGAATCGGAGAAGAAGATAAAATAACGGTATCTCCGGGAATCAAATTGATTTGTTTATGAGTACCTGACGCGATTCTTGTTAAAGCGGCCATCGGTTCGCCTTGGGAACCGGTGCTTAGAATCGTCAGATTTCGTTTGTTCATTCCAATTAAATTCTTGGAATACAAAAAAGTACCTTCGGGTGCACGAATGTAGCCCAGTTTCATCCCAACTTCGATGTTCTTTTCCATGCTTCTGCCGAAAACCGCAATTTTACGGTTCGTCGAAACGGAAGCTTCAACGATTTGTTGAATACGATGAACGTTTGAAGCGAATGTCGCAATGATGATTCTACCTTCAATCGATGAAAACAAGTCTTTAATGGTCTCAGCGACGACCATTTCTGATGTCGTAAAATCCTCGAGTTCTGAGTTGGTGGAATCAGATAATAAACATAAAACCCCATCTTCTCCAGTTCTTGCCATTTTTTGGTAATTGGCATCCGTACCGGTCGGAGAGAAGTCAAACTTAAAATCTCCGGTGTGGACGATGACACCTTCCGGTGTTTTCATCCTAATACCGAAAGAATCAGGGATGGAATGATTGGTTCTGAAAAAAGTGATTTCGAACAATCCTAAATGTAGAACTGTATCTTCTTTGTATTCTTGTAGATTTGGTGAAAGACTGGGATGATCTTCAAGCTTATTTTTTATCAGACCGAGGCTTAATCCTGCTGCGTAAATGACAGGAATTTTAACCTGTCTTAGCAAAAACGGGATCGCTCCGATGTGATCCTCGTGACCGTGACTGATAATGACGGCCCTGATTTTTTCTTGATTTTCAATTAAATATGTATAGTCTGGAATCACGTAATCGATGCCCATAAGATATTCATCAGGAAATAATAATCCTGAATCAATCACAATGAGGTCGTCACGGTACTCGACACAATACATGTTTTTTCCAACTTCACCTAATCCACCAAGTGAAAAAATCCCGACTTCACTAGAATTTAAAAATTGATTTTGCATGGTGAATAATCCTTTCTATTCAGTTGTGAAAAGTGTTAATTCGTTAGGTACATTATACATAATTTATGTCTTTATTGCAATGGAATAACCTTGAAACCTTGCAATTTGAATATATATTCAGTATTATTGTATTGATACATCGAAAAAGACACTGTAAATGATTGGATGTGGTTTTCTTGAAGGTGAAATGGAAGAACATATTTCTATGCTCCGGTATATACCTTGTATCTAGTATCATTATCGGAATCGTAACGAATGAAGTGCTTTCTATCTATTTAGCTTGGAACATGGTATTAAGTACATTTGTTTTGCTTTTTGGATATTTGATGAATTCGAAAAAGGTACTCGAATTAAAAAAGATTTGGTATCTTTTGATTTCAGTTCTATGGCTTATGATGTTTCCAAACGCATTTTATTTCATTACGGACTTGATTCACCTAAGTCGATACGATTTTTATTTACAAGTAGGATACTTAAGCTATTACTATGTCGAAGACATCTCGTTGTATCTAATGCTAGCTCTTATATTCATCGGAGTGATAATTAGTCTGGGATATGGATACTTCTCACTCAGATTGATGAAAAAGTCGTTTGAAGCCAAATTTGGAGTTCAAACAAAGGAATATCTCGTACTTGTCGTCTTGTTTTTATCAAGTATAGGTATCGGTATCGGAAGATTTTTAAGATTCAACTCTTGGGATCTTTTTAGACCTGCTATATTGGTTCAAAGCGTGATTGATAACTTAAGTTGGTTTTTTATGGGTTTTGTCATGATTTTCTTTGCCATGCAAGTGTTTGTATATTATGGTTTCTATTTTCTCAGAAAAGCGAAATAAAAAGGCTCTCGAAAGAGCCTTTGTTTTTACCAAAGTGAATGTACTGGCACTTTGATGTATTTGTCATATATTTCTTTCACCTGATTCATTTGAGTTTGAGTAAGCGGAGGAAGATTAGTCGCCAAAACATTATTGATGACATGAGCTTCTTTGCTTGCACCTGGAATGACGGTGCTTACCGCATCAAACATTAGAATCCATCTTAAAGCTATTGGAGCCAAATCACTGGTGTTAAACAGTTTTTTTAACTCTTCAACTGCTTTCAATCCGGTTTCGTAATCCACTCCACTAAAAGTTTCTCCCTTGTCGAATGATTCTCCGTGTCTGTTAAAAGTGCGATGATCTCCAGGTGAAAAAGAGGTGCTTGTACTGAATTTTCCCGTTAAAAGACCACTGGCAAGCGGTACTCGTACTATGACAGCGACATCTCGTTTCTTGGCTTCTTCAAAAAAGAGTTCCATCGGTCTTAATCTAAACATGTTAAATATAATCTCAACGGCTTCAACGCCATCGTATTCAATGGCCTTCAAAGCTTCTTCGACGCGTTCGACGCTGACTCCGAAGTGTTTTATCAACCCGTCTTTTTTAAATTTTTCTAATGCTTTGAAAACATCAGGTTGATAATAGACATCTGTTGGAGGACAGTGAAGTAGAACCATATCCAACGAATCCACATCGAGTCGTTTCAGACTGTCGTTAATGAAGCCTCTTAAGTTTTCTTCGTTATAACCTTTTGCGACGTGAGGATTCAGCTTTCGACCTGCTTTTGTAATGACGAAAGGTTTTTCCTTCAGTGTCTTGATATACTTTCCGATTGCTTTTTCACTGGCACCGCCTTGATAAACGTCGGCAGTGTCATAACAGTTAATGCCTTCTCTTGAAGCTGCCATTAGCGTATTCACCGCAACTTCTTCATTGAATGGATCTCCCCATTTTGAACCTAGTTGCCACGTTCCAAGAGAAATTTCCGATACCATGACATTTGTTTTTCCAAATCTTCTGTATTTCATTTTTTCAACTCCTATTTAATGATTATCCTTATATTGATAAATCATCATTATTTAATCACATCTTTATTATACAACAGTTCTTCCTTCAACAACCGAGCAACACATTATTTATCTAGAAAGGAATTTTATTATGGATATATGGATTGTAATTGTACTCATTGCGCTTTGTATTGCATTGCTTGCGATATTTGCGGCGATTTCATTAATGATTTTCAATAGAAAAAGGCGAAGATACATCGAAACTCATCAAGAAAAAGCAGTAGTGATTGAAAAAATCGCTAGAAGAAGATCGGAGTTCAAAACGAAAATGGACAACGCATCTCGTTTTCACGATGTCCGGTTTTTCATTGTGCTCAGATTAAGAGATGGACATACTTTAGAAGTAGAAATAAATTATGATCGCTTTTGTACAATTAAAACCGGAGAAATCGCAACGGTAGCGATGAAGAACGAAAAACTTCTTTTCTATCAATCAGAACATAAATTATCCACTGATATCATCAACCAATGGAGTGAATCACTACCCCTCTATCATCGAAAAAAAGAAGGAAATGTTTGTGAGTTCTACTGTGAAATTCCTTCGATGGACCTGATTATTTATTCTTATGAGACCATCACTTTGGATTTGGACGAGATTCTATCAATCTATCACAAGATGAGTAGAACGGTGGAAGAGTTTTTCTGCCTAGAAAAAAGTATTGATTATCGCTTAGAAGTCATCACCGTTGAAAAAGGAACTGACATTCTTTTTTATCAAAACGACCAAGTCTATCAGTACTTTTCAAAAGATGAATCGATCACTGAATCTATCATCAAAAAATGGGTGAATGAGGATATCATCCTAAATGATTATCCGTTTGAAGTCGTGTAATCCAAGAGCCCAAGCTTGATTTTTCTGCCTAAAAACAACTTATTCAAACCCAAGCTGTTATGGTATAATTAGATGTGAGGTGAGGAACTTTGATTGCCCGTGTTCTGGTCGATGTTAAAGCAAAAGCTGTAAATAAATATTTCGACTATACCATTCCCCAAAGTCTAAGTGAAATCTTGGAAATTGGAATGCGAGTCGTTGTTCCATTCGGTCCCAGAGAAGTCATGGGATTTGTTTTGTCGATTGTGGAAGAATCAGAATACTCACAACCTTTAAAGCCAATTACTAGAATATTGGATTTAGAGCCCTCATTAACAGAAGAACTAATAGAACTAGCCACTCTTCTAGAAGAAGATACTGCCAGCCCTTTGATTCAAGTGATTGAAACGATGTTGCCATCGGCATTGAAAGCTGTTTATAAAACATCGATTGAGTTGGTCGATGATAAAGCTTTAAGCAAGCCACTTCAAGAACTATTCAATCATCGAGACAAGGTCACCTTGCAAGAAAATCTTTTGCCATATTTGAAGGAAATCAAGTTGGCTGTTCAAAAGAAATATTTGAAGCAAAATTATGAGATCAAATCCAAAAGCAATCCAAGAACCACTAAATGGGTTTCTTTGATTAATGATGCCATTCCTGTTAAGAACGAAAAACAGAAATCGGTTATTTCTTTCTTACGTGAATTGCCTTCGAAAGAAATCCAATTTCAAGAAATCCAAAAAGAGTTGAATCTGACTCCGAGTGTATTTAATACACTTCAAAAGTATGGAATTCTTAAGATAGAAGATAGAGAAGAATATCGTGAAATCCATTCCATCCTCGAAACACTAAAAAAAGACGTCATTTTAAATGAAGAACAACAAGTAGCATATCAGTCCATCAAATCATCTTTTGATACCTATAAAACATTCTTGCTTCATGGTGTCACCGGTTCGGGTAAGACCGAAATATACATGAAAATTATCGATGACACACTCCAAAGAGGTAAGCAAGTATTATTTCTTGTTCCTGAAATTGCCTTGACACCCATGATGGTCAATCGATTCAAAAGTCATTTCGAAAGTCAAGTTGCAGTTCTACATTCTGCACTCTCCATCGGAGAGAAATATGATGAATGGAGACGGATTATCCGTGGAGAGATTTCAATCGTCATAGGAGCGAGAAGTGCCTGTTTTGCGCCACTTTCCAATATTGGCGTTATTATTGTGGACGAGTGCCACGAGTCCACTTACAAGCAAGATGAGATGCCTTCCTATTATGCTGTTGACGTCTTAAACCATCGAGCACTGCATTATCAAGCACCTTTGATTTTAGGATCTGCGACTCCTAACATAGAATCATATGCCAGGTATAAGAGAGGTTATTATACACTGCTAAACCTCACTCATCGTGCACTCAATTCATTCGAGCCCGATATTGAAATCATTGACATGAAAAACGAATTCAAAAGAGGAAATCAAGGATTGTTTTCTCTAAGGCTTGAAGACGAAATTAATCTTCGTCTTCAGAAGAAAGAACAAGTCATTCTTTTGATTAATCGAAGAGGGTACTCCAATTTTGTAATCTGTAGAACTTGTGGTCATGTGTCGAGTTGCCCGGATTGTGATATCTCATTAACCTATCATGATACCGATCATTCGATGAAATGCCATTATTGCGGACATAAAGAGAATGTTCCTAATGAATGTCCGAAATGTAAATCCACGGATTTAAGTTTCATTGGGTCCGGCACACAAAAAATCGAATCTGAAATTTCAAAATTATTTCCAAGTGCAAATGTAGTTCGAATGGATAACGACACGACAAGAACAAAGAACGCCCATGAGAAATTACTTTACGAGTTTGAACAACAAGGAGATATTCTTCTAGGGACTCAGATGATTGCAAAAGGTCTTGATTTTCCTAGAGTGACACTGGTGGGGATTTTACAAGCTGACGGAAACCTTTATTCCCCAGATTTTAGAGCTCCGGAAAAAACATTTCAGTTAATCATGCAGGTGTCAGGTAGATCAGGAAGACACGATTTAAAAGGAAAGGTCATAGTTCAGGCATTTAACCCAGATCATTATGCCATTGCATATGCAATCAGAAATGACTATTTAGGATTTTATGAATATGAAATGAATCTTCGAAAAATAGCAAAATATAGTCCGTTTTACTTCATCAACCAGATTATGCTTTCGGGTGAACTTGTCAGAGACTTGTTCTTGGCAGGAAGAGAAATAGTAAAATACCTTAGACATACCTTGTCTACTGAATCGATTATTTTAGGACCTACTCTTCCAATTGTATCCAGAATCAAAAACAAATACAGATGTCAAATAATCCTCAAATATAGGAATGAGCCCAACCTCGTTGAAGCTTTATCCTACATCAAATCAACATATGATACTGATAATATTTACACAAGTATAGACAAATTTCCAACGATATAGAAACGAGTGATGCAGATGAAAATAGTGTTTATGGGAACCATGAATTTTGCAGTTCCAATCCTTGAAGGATTAATTCAAACCGAAGAAGTCTTGATGGTTGTGACTCAACCCGACCGACCCTTTGGTAGAAAAAAAGTATTAAAACCTTCATCGGTTAAACTGAAAGCATTGGAACATGGAATCACCGTGTTTCAACCAGAAAGAATCAAGATTGAATATGAACCCATTCTAAGGTTGAATCCGGATGTCATCATCGTAGCAGCCTATGGTCAAATGATTCCTCAAATCATATTGGATACACCTCTTTATAAATGCATAAATGTTCATGCATCGCTTTTGCCCAAATACAGAGGTGGAGCACCAATGCACAAGGCGATTCAAAATGGAGAAACCACAACCGGAGTTACCATAATGCAAATGGCAATGAAAATGGATTCCGGACCTATTTATGCCCAAAGAGAAATTTCCATTTTGGATAAGGACGATGTCGGAACCCTTGAGGAAAAATTATCCATAGTAGGGAGAGACTTATTACTTGATACTTTGCCCAATATTACGGATGGTTCTTTATTACCCAAACCTCAAGATGAAGCCAAAATTACTTACGCATATAATATTAAACGGGAAGAAGAGCATCTTGACTTCAATTTGTCTGCAAAAAGCGTTGAAAACCATGTAAGAGGATATCATCCTTCGCCCCTTACATATGCAATGCTTGATGGAGATATCATCAAGATATATGAAGTAAAAGTGGTAGATGAAACCAAAGTACTTTCAAATCAATTCGGGGAAATTCTTGAAGTAACAAAGAATTCATGCTTCGTTCAAGCAAACCCGGGGATTATATCATTAGAAAAAATTCAGTTGGCAGGTAAAAATCCAATGTCGATCCAAGCATTCCTTGCAGGAAACAACAAATCTATTCTGTCCAAAGGAAAGATATTGAAATAGCTTTGAAAATATGTTTAATATTATGTTATAATATTTAGTTAGATAATCATGAGAAAGGTGATGATTTTTACATGAATCGTCAAAAAAATCTCTTTTCAAGAGATGAAATGTTTAAAATGAATGTCGAGAAACTAATCGAACGTGGAGTGACTATCGATGATATAGCACACGTTGCTTTTCGTCAGCAATCTAAGTGGAAACCAGAAATTTCTTTTCAAGAATGCAAAGAATCAGTTGAAAAAATACTCTCTTTGCGAGATGTATTCCATTTGTTACAACTAGGAGCAGAAATTGATCGATTAACAGAAGCCAAATTATTTCAAGGACCGATTCAATCCATCTTGGAAAGTGATTTAGGAATGTTTGGAATCGATGAACTGTTTGGCCTTGAACTTGCTGGCCTTTATGGAACCATCGGAAAAACCAATTTTGGAGACATCGATGTCAATAAACCAGGAATCGTCAATAAACTGAATGAACTTGGTAAATCCGAAAATCCTGCTTGCCATACTTTTTTAGATGATATCGTCGGCGCAATTGCTGCCGCAGCATCCACTAGAGTTGCACAAATCGAAAATGAGATAGAAGCAAGAAAAGACCCCACTGTCGTCGAAGAACCTAAATTGTTCTAGAGAAGAATCATCCATTTTATGAAGGAGGTGAGCTGATTGGACAGAAGAGAAAAAGAGCTTGACGATTTTTTCAAGAAGAATGATGCCGCAAAAAAAAGAATGTCAAAAGAATCAAAAAAAGACGAATCCGACAAAATCGATGCCTATTTCGAAACTGTAGCTGTTCAAAAAGCGCCTAAAAAGAAATCGGGTATTGACAAGATCGTTGATTTCTTTAGAATCACCTCATTCAAGAATAAATTTGATGAGAAAAAAGTAAGTGCCAATCGAAAACAACTCGAAGTTGAAGGGACAAACCGGACTTCGAATTTATGGAGAAAAGTGACTCAAGTCATTTTCAATATGTTCTCATTTGAAGCCGGTGTCGACATTTTAGATGATACTTCAGTTTTATACCGTCGAAACCTTGTGATGAAAAACATCATCAAGATAACCAACTTTGTGTTTGTTATTTTTATCTTTGTTGGATCAAAAAGCATCGGCATCAGCGTAAACATCATTGTATCTTTTGTATTTTTCCTTGTGATGTTTTTTTCCAATCTTTCCATCAAAAAAGTCATTTTTGGAGAACCTCGAACCTTTCAAAAACAAGTCATGGGAGAATATGCTTCTGCACTGTATATTTTAATGATGGCTGTTGCGGTTTATTCTAAACTGAAGTTCAGTCTCAGCGGTCTTGAGGGTGAAGGTTATCTCTCTATCACATTAGCTGGATATTCTTTGATTTACTTTGCGCTTGTCGTATTAGCTTTATATCAAGATTCCAAGTTGCTTAAATTCGTTTTTAAGATTGCCATTATCTTAATGACTTTGGTCCATGTACTTGTCTTGTATCCGGTTGTTACCTATGCCGGAGACATCGCAACGCTATGGAATTATATATCGGGACCGATTTTATCAGACATTGTCCTAAGAACCATCGTCTTAGCCGTATTCATGATTGCTTTATATTCGACAGCGAAAATATCGGAAGACATGAATGCGAAGAGAAAAGAAGAATTAATCAAAAGAAGATCCATGGAAAAAGATTTCAAATCAGTCGTCAATGACGTTTTCGATGTCATCAGTGTTTACAAACAAAGAAGTGAAGACAATGAAGAAAAACGTCAAATCATGGCTTCTAAAAGAGTTGCGGAACTTTCTGGCAAGCTAGGTAACTTCCTTGGCTACTCTCCCAAACTATGCAAGGAAATCTTTGATTTTTCTACCATTCACATTGACAAAAAATCTTTTCTTTCACTTGCCGATTACGACGACAAAGAAGTACTTGACGAAGAGGATTTTAAGAAAATTCGCGATAAGACCATTATCGGTAGTGTCATCATCAAGCGACTTCAATTAGAAAAAAAAGGCGAAGACATCGTCAGAGCCCATTTTGAAAAAACCGCTAATCAAGATTTTATAAAAGAAATGAACTCGATTCAAAACAATAGAGAGTCCCAAGTCATTTTGCTTTGCGAAATCTATGATATCTTAAGACAACCCAAAAATTACAAAAAAGAAGTAAAACATGCTAGGGCAATGGATTTAATTCAATTAGAATTCTATCCCTATTTTGACCCACAGATCATTGATCGATTTGTTAAGTATACAGATGATTTCGAATCGATTTATTACAAACTAACCGTAGAATAGGAGATTTTATTATGTATCGTTTTTTTACTTCAGAATCTGTCACAGAAGGACATCCAGACAAAATATGCGACCAAATATCGGATGCTATTCTTGACCAGCTTCTCTCTTTAGATAAACACGCAAGAGTTGCTTGTGAAACTGTCGTTACCACAGGACTTGTTCTTGTTGCTGGAGAGATCACTACTGACAGTTATGTAGACATTCAACAAATCGTCAGAGATACTGTGAAGGAAATCGGATATGATCGAGGAAAATATGGTTTTGATGCTGACAATTTGGCCGTATTGGTTTCAATTAATAATCAGTCTCATGACATTGCAATCGGTGTTGATGAAACTATAAACCATGAGCAAGGCGCAGGGGATCAGGGTATGATGTTTGGATATGCAACCTCTGAAACGAAAGCATTCATGCCGATTACGCATTATTACTCTAATTTGCTTGCTAAGAGACTGGCTCAAGTCCGAAAAGAAGGAATCCTAGATTATCTTCGTCCGGATGGAAAAACACAAATCACCGCTGAATTCAATGATGATGGTTCATTTAAACGATTTGACAAAATATTAATCTCTACGCAACATTCACCAAATGTAACTCAAGAGTTGATTCGTAAAGACTTGATTGAACATGTCATTCATTATGTGATTGAGCCTGGAATGATGGATGATCAAACTGAAATTCTAGTCAATCCTACAGGTAGATTCGTGATTGGGGGTCCTGCAGGAGATTCCGGTCTTACAGGTAGAAAAATCATTGTCGACACCTATGGCGGAAGAGCACATCATGGTGGAGGAGCTTTTTCTGGGAAAGATCCATCCAAAGTGGATAGAAGTGCAGCATATGCATTAAGATATGTTGCAAAGAACCTTGTAGCTAGTGGTCTGGCAAAAGAGATTGAAGTTCAAGTTTCTTATGCAATTGGGATTGCAAAACCAACAAGCATCGGGGTCAATACCTTTGGCACAGGAGCATTGACAGATGATGAAATCGTCGACATTATCAAAAAACATTTCGATTTAAGACCAAGAGCTATTATAGAATCCTTTGATTTATTGCGTCCTATTTATCGTCAAACTGCAGCTTATGGGCATTTTGGAAGAGACGACCTTGATTTACCCTGGGAAAAACTCGACATGGTGGAAACCTTGTCCAAATATTTGAAATAAGGTGAGCCTATGTTTTTAGTCAATTGGAAAATCATCATAGAAATCTCATTACTCGTCCTATTCTTTATAGGCGCAATTGCAGTTTCTTCGGTTTTCCTGATTCGATCTGTTGTGAGTTCGTATAAGGAAGTATTTAAGTTGCAATCCAAACTGGATATTGAACTTCGCAAAATTCTAAACTTGATATCAAAAATATCCGATGACGAAATCATTGATATGGCATCCAGTCAAACCGTGAAAGAATTGCCCCTTGAAGAAAAGAAAAAATTAATTATTCATGTTGACGAGATTTTTAATACCATTGATTTAAAAAACCCGGATTTCAGTTATCTAAAAGAAACTTATGAAAATCTCCATGAAGTTAGAAGAACTAGAGATGGGCGAGCATTGATGTACAATCAAAAGATAGCGATGTTTCCTTTTAACCTCTATGCAAAGATTCTTAAACTTCCACAATGGGAAATTTATACTGACATTTTATAAAACAAATTCGGACCTTATGAGTCCGAATTCTTTTTTTTCTGTATTTTAATGATATAAGGAGATAACTCCTTGTTGAGGACGCTCAATTTCAAAACGTCATATTCTTTAGAAGGCAGGTTGCTACAGTAATGTTTCACCGCCATAGCCTCATTTCCGTCATGCTTTTGGTAAACGACGATGACGCAGATTCCACCATCCATAAGAAGGGGTAAAGTATCTTCCAAACTTTTGATAGTCGTTTCTGGATGTGTCATAATCTCTTTTGAACCGTGAGGAAGATAACCCAGGGTATAAATAACGGCTCCAATTTGCTTTGGAAGATAGGATAAAGACTCTGAATGGCTCGATAAAACGAGTTCGACATTGTCTCTTTGATGTTCCTGAAGAAGAGCCCTTGTAGAATCAATTGCATCTTTTTGAATATCAAAGGCAATGACTTTTTTTGAAATTCTTGATAAGAATAAAGTATCGTTTCCTCTTCCGCAAGTCATGTCTACAGTGACTGAATTCAATAAATCAATCTCTGCTAATATTTCATGTGCCAAGGTAGCGACGATGATCATAATAAACCCCCTGATACGTTTGTCTTGAACGTAAAAGTTTGTCAATTTCATTGGTTACTACAAATTTTTTTAAAGACCATTTCGGTTCAATCAAATCCTCTTTGGAAGCATCCCCCGTTAGCCGATGAAGAACAATATCCGGACGTAGGTTTTCGATTTGATTCGCAACGATTTCCGTGTATTCCTCAAGAGTCAGGACGTGGAATGAGTTGTGACTGTAATATCTTTCAAGTGGAGTATTTTTGATGATGTAAAGCATATGTATTTTTAAACCTTGAATATCATAAGTATTGATTTTTTCAATCGTCTGCATCATCATCTCTTTTGTTTCGTGAGGAAGGCCATTGATGATATGGACAACTACATGGATATTTCTTTTTCTAAGTCGATTAACCGCATTTTCGAAGGACAATAAATCATGTCCACGATTGATTAGTTTTGAAGTAGTCTCATGAATGGTCTGAAGACCTAATTCGACAATCAGAAATGTCCTTTTATTCAAATCCTCTAGGTAATCAAGGACTTCTTCAGGTAGGCAATCAGGTCGAGTCGCAATTGAAATTCCGATGATGTCAGGGTCTAAGCTCAAAGCCTCTTCGAAAAGTTGCTTTAATTTCTTGATGGGGGCATAAGTGTTCGTATTTGCTTGAAAATAAGCGATATATTTACCTTGGCTCCATTTAGAAGCCATGCGTTTTTTAACTTCTTCAAATTGACTTCTTAAGTCGTGTGATTTATTGCCTCCGAATTCACCGCTTCCGGGCTCTGAACAGTATATGCATCCAGCAGATGAAAGTGATCCGTCACGGTTGGGACAAGTGAAATTTCCGTTTAAAGCAATTTTATATACTTTGGTTCCAAACCGCTCTAAGTAATAATCATTGATGGTATAGTAGGGCCTTTCTTTTCCTTTAAAAATCACAGTTATCACCCAACCATCATTATAACATAATATTATCTTTATGGTTTTTTAAAATATTTGATTGTGATATAATAGAAAAAGCGGTGATGAAATGTATACAGTAATGAAGGATTCGTTATTCGAACCGAAGAAGATTTTAAACCATCGAAACAAATCATTATTCTATGTTTTTACATATTTGGTACTTTTGGCTATATTAATGAGCCTTGGCACCATTGTTTTCTATTTGGGATATGGTGAGAATTCGACCATCACTTCCGTGTCAACGGGGTGTAGCATTGAACAGGGCATGCTGGTTTGTGAAGGCGATAATGATCTTGGTCCAGAAGAGTTTAATTTATACGCCATTTCGATCTTCTTTCTTGCGGAAGGAGAAGAATCCAGTAATTTATCTGCACTGTCTAGTAACTATATGATCATTCAAGGGAATTCTCTCAGCGTCTATTCTGCTCAGAAGCTATATTTTTCAGGTTCGATAGGACCTTTGATGGAACGAGCCGGGACATTTGATTCATTTATTGATAGCTTTCAAAGCATATTTCTGATTGGTTTTATTTTAGTAGGTATTTTTTCGAATATCATTATTTTAATTATATTCGTTTTGATTTCAACCCTTCCGTTTATCGGCCTTATAAAGCATATTAAATTCAAAAAAATATTTACACTGACTGTGTTTGCGACGACGCCTGTCGCTTTCGTCATGACGTTTTATGGACTGTTGGGGTTGCCGGACGTACTGTTCTTGATTTTATTGTTTGTCAGCTACCGTTCTTTATTCGTTTTGAGAAGAGAACTCTCTTATCAACTTTACCTGAACTCTTCTGCGAAAATTTATCCCAAGAATACAACAGATGAAGCTGAGCAATCAGATGAACTTGTCGATGAAGAGAACAATTCCTCTTCAAATGATGAGGAAGAAGAAATCGACAAGGAAGATTAATCTTGTCCTTGAATTTATATGCATTATGTGATACTATGTCTATAACAGTGAAGATCTGGAAATAGTAATGAACATAACCTTGAAAAAGAGACCCGGAATCAGGTGAAATTCGGGAAGGGGATTCATGAATTAGCCCAGGTAGCTTTTGAAGTGAAACACGTGAGCTTCAGACGTTTTCCGCGTTAAGGAGTCGAGTGCCAGAGCAATCTGGAACAAAGGTGGTACCGCGCAATGTCGTCCTTTTATTTTAGGACGATTTTTTTATGAAAGGGGATAACAGATTATGAGTGCATTTGTGCCAAGTTTCAATCATCAAGAAATCGAAGTCAAGTGGCAAAAAAAATGGTATGAGAACAAAGTCTTTGCCGCAAAAGATTTCGACGAAAAGAATAAGTTTTACGGATTAGTGGAATTCCCTTATCCTTCCGGACATGGAATGCATGTCGGTCACATTCGTGCATATGCTTCCTTGGAAGTAGTTTCAAGAAAGAGAAGAATGGAAGGATACAATGTATTATTTCCAATCGGATTCGATGCATTTGGACTCCCGACTGAGAACTATGCAATTCAGAACAAAATTCATCCTCGAATCGTAACGGATGAAAACATCGACCTATTTCTTCGTCAGTTAAAATCGACAGGTTTTTCGTTTGACTATGACCGAATGGTTGATACGACAGACGATGAGTATTATAAATGGACTCAATGGATATTCCTAAAACTCTATGAGCATGGGCTGGTATACAAAAGCAAGACATACGTGAACTTTTGCCCTGACTGTAAAGTCGTTCTATCGAATGAAGAAAGCCAAGGGGGAGAATGCGACCGTTGTGGAACTCAAGTCGTTCAAATGGAAAAGGACGTTTGGTTTCTAAAAATCACTGCTTATGCTGATAAACTCCTTGAAGGACTTGATGTATTAGAATCCTCCAATCGAATTCGGACAGAACAAGAAAAGTGGATTGGGAAATCCAAAGGAGCATTCATCCAATTCTCAATCAAAGATTCTAATGAAGTTCTAAAAGTGTTTACGACAAGACCCGATACGATTTATGGTGCGACATTTATGGTCATTTCTCCGGAACATCCACTTCTTGAAACGATGCATAATCGATTGAAGAACCATGATGAAGTTCATGAATATCAAGAAAAAGCAAAAATGAAATCAGAATTTGAAAGAACTCAACTGATTAAAGACAAAACAGGTGTTCTTCTTCAAGGAATCGAAGCCATCAATCCTTTAACCAACAAAACGATTCCTGTATTTATATCTGATTATGTCATGATTACTTATGGAACAGGAGCCATCATGGCTGTTCCAGGACATGATGACAGAGATTATGAATTTGCGAAAAAGTATAATCTTGAGATTATCGAGGTAATCAAAGGCGGAGACATAAGTCAAGCAGCATTTACAGATACTGAAACTGGAGTTCTGGTCAATAGTGGAATCATCGACGGATTGTCGGTTGAGAAAGCAAAAGAAAAGATAATTCGTTATCTTATGGATCAAAACATAGGAGAAGAAACAGAAACATATAAAATGAAAGACTGGGCCTTCAATCGCCAAAGATATTGGGGAGAACCGATTCCTCTTGTTTATTGTGATGATTGCGGAATTGTGCCAATTCCTTATGAAGAGCTTCCGGTTAGACTTCCAATGGTTGAAGAGTTTGTTCCCACAGAAACCGGTGAATCTCCGCTAGCAAATATCAGTGAATATGTCAATACGGTATGCCCTGTTTGTGGAAAACCTGCTAGAAGAGAAACAGATACTATGCCACAATGGGCTGGATCAAGTTGGTATTTTCTAAGATATATGGATCCCTTAAATAAAGAAGAACTAGCCTCAATGGAAAAAATGAAATACTGGGGTCAAGTTGATTGGTACAATGGTGGCATGGAGCATGTCACGAGACATCTTATTTACTCAAGATTTTGGAATTTATTTCTTCATGACATCGGAGTCGTCCCTCATGGAGAACCGTACAAGAAAAGAACTGCCCAAGGATTGATTTTAGGACCTGATGGAGACAAAATGTCTAAATCCAAAGGAAATGTCATCAATCCACTCGATATCATAGAAGAATACGGCGCTGATACTTTAAGAACCTATATTCTCTTTATTGGAGATTATGAAATGCCTACACCTTGGAATGAAAATGGTGTAAAGGGATGTAGAAGATTTTTGGATAAAGTGTATCGAATGTTTGAGTCTGTCAATGATAAGAACACCTATTCGGATGAATTGGAAACCATCATTCACAAAACCATCAAGGGTGTTGGAGAAGATATCGAGAACATGAAATTCAATACTGCCATCGCCAAGCTAATGACTCTGTCAAATGAAATGAGTAGTATTAACGAGGTAACTAAAAAAGATTATGAAACACTGTTGACCTTGATGAATCCAATCGCACCTCATCTAGCTGAAGAAATGTGGGAAAGATTGGGACACTCTGAAGGATTGGTGTTTGAACCTTGGCCAAGTTACAATCCGGAGAAACTCATTTCTGATGAGGTTGAAATCGTATTGAACATCAACGGAAAAGTTCGTGATAAGCTGACGGTGCCTTTTAATTCCAGTAAGGAATATTTAGAGGAAGTTGCTCTAAAGAGCGAACGAATCATACAATTTATTGGCAATTCCCCAATTAAAAAAATTATTGTTGTGCCCAATAAAATTGTCAATATAGTGATATAATTACAGAAATTCACCGCTTTATTCGTAAGATTAATGCGGTGATTTTTTTATGAAAGAAACCTTATATCCAACGCATCATAAGTCTGAAATTCAGTTAGAATGTCTTCATAACAGTATTTGTGAACGATGTCAGTCGAATAAAAGCAAGCACTATATTGACGAGTATGGTAGAACGGTTTGTCTAGATTGTTTTCAATCTGGCTTATGTACGACTGGAGAATTGTTGTACCGACACGAAAGAATCGTATTCAATCTGATTCACACACTAGATTTGAAATACTCTTTGTCGGAAGATCAATTCATTGGAAGTCAATTTTTCATGAGCTGTATTATAGAAAAGAAATACGGTTTTTTGGAAGCGGTGTGTGGAGCGGGGAAAACAGAAATGCTGTATCAAGGTTTTTTGAACGGATTGAATTCGGGGATGAAAATCTGCTTTGCAATTCCTAGAAAACAGATAGTAATTCAAATCAAGAATCGATTGCAAAGCGTATTTCCCAAGACAATAGTCAAAGCCATTCATGGAGATTCAAAAGATGACGATGGGGCTCATATCATCGTCTCAACGATTCAGCAATTGATACATTATTATCACGAATTCGATATTTTGGTTATAGATGAGGTTGATGCCTTCCCTCTGGAAGGAAACGTAATGTATCATCGTTTTATTCGAAAAGCTATCAAAGAAGATGGGATTCTATTTTTAATGAGTGCAACAAAAATAAAGTCTTTGAATCTTTACCTTGAAGAATACAGTATGAGAGTATGTTCTTTATACAGAAAATTTCATAATGTTGCTCAAGACTTGCCAATCAATAAACATGTTCGAGGATTATATCGAAAGTTCTATCAAGGAATCATCCCGAAATCAGTACTCACTATTCTAAGAGAATGGATTGAAAACGGATCCAGGATTTTTGTTTTTGTGCCAACAATCAAATTAGCGGATGTTGTATTTCAAGCCTTGCACAAAGTCTTTCCCGAGTCTGGAAAGATTACATCTTTGACAGAATATAAAGAACAACTAATCAATCAATTTGACAAGAATCAAATTAAAATATTAGTTACAACATCCGTGCTTGAAAGAGGGGTCACTTTTTCTAAACTAAATGTCATGGTTCTTTATGCTGATCATCGAATTTATACAGAAGAAATGTTAATCCAAATAGCAGGAAGAGTAGGAAGAAAAAAAGAGTCACCTTCAGGAGAAATTCTTTTTATTTCTGAGAACATATCAGAAGAAATTGTTCGTTCAATTGAATCAATTAACTTCAAAAATAGGATGGCAGGATTCTGACATGAATTGTAGAATATGTAATACAATGGAGCTAAGAGAAACTAATTTTTCAAACCTATTCAGGCAGAATGATCTATGTTCTACTTGTCAGAAATTGATGGAACTCACTCCATTAGAAATTGAAGTTCCAACCGACCATGGAATCATAGACTTGATTGTGATGTTCCCGGGTCATTCACTTTCTCCTAATCATCTTAACAGCTTTGCACAAAAATATGAAGTAGGTCTTAAAATAGCGATTACCTCAAACCCAAGATATGATATTGTCCTATTTTTTGAAGAGGCAGAACTCGTATATTTCGAACGATGGTTTCCCTATTTCCAACCCTACTCTAGGATCTTACTGCTGGCGCTTTCAGATTTGAATTTTGAGACCTCTGTGATGTTTCGATGAAATTTCGGCCAAAATCAAGCCATCCGGTTTACACTACCTTCAAACGGTGCTATAATGAAGTTGGTTTTAAAAAGAAAAGGAGTGATTTATATGAAACTCGATGTGAGAGGTAAAAACGGTTTTGAGATTACTGATTCAATTAGAAATTACTTCGAAAAGAAACTCAAGAAAATCGAAAAAGTCTTTTCAGAAGAACTCGAAGCATTTGTTGTTTGCAAGATTTACAAAGATTTAACGAAAGTTGAAATCACCATTCCGATTAAGTTTATTACCATCCGAGCTGAAGTAGAGGACAAAGACCTCTACGCAGGAATCGACAGAGCAGTCGATAAACTGGAGGCTCAAATCAGAAAAAACAAACACAAAATGAATCGTAGTTTACAAGAAAGAACAGGGTTGAAAGATGCATTTATGGCGGAAGAGTTCAGTTTGGAGGAACTGGAAAAGGAACTCATTAGCCCAATCAAGAAAAAAAGAATTAAATTGGATATATTGTCTGTCGATGAAGCTATCACACAAATGGAGCTTCTCGGGCATGATTTCTTCATCTATCGTGACGAAGATAAAGAAGTATGTGTCCTCTATCTGAGAGATGATGGGAAATATGGTTTGATTGAAACGGAGTAATAAATCAAGTGACCTATAAGGTCACTTTTTTTTGAACAGCAGGGAAAATAGGTTGTATTTTAGGCCATAATTGTGATATTATTATAGGTGTTTATGAAGAGGTGTTTACAATGATAAAATTATTTGATCCAAACAAAAAAATACTTAAAAAATTAGAAAAAAAAGCGGACCTTGTTCTTGCCCTTCAAGAAGAGTACAAGCAATTATCTGATGAGACTTTGGTTGGAAAAACATCAGAATTTAAAGAGCGATTTGCAAACGGAGAAACACTTGACAGCTTGCTAGTTGAAGCTTTCGCTACTGTAAGAGAAGCCTCCACTCGCGTTACTAAAATGACGCCTTTTAGAGTGCAAGTTATGGGAGCGATTGCCATTCATGAAGGAAATATCGCGGAAATGAAGACTGGTGAAGGAAAGACATTAACCGCCGTCATGCCCGCATATTTAAACGCACTTTCAGGTGATGGAGTTCACATCGTTACAGTCAATGAATATTTGGCTTCTCGTGAAGCCAACGGCGAAATTGGAGATTTATTCCGTTTTCTCGGTTTATCTGTAGGACTAAACATCCGTGATTTGACACCGGAAGAGAAAAGAGCGGTTTATAATTGTGACATATTATATTCGACCAACAACGAGTTAGGATTCGATTATTTAAGAGACCATATGGTTATCTACAAAGAAAATGTCGTTCAACGTACTCTTAATTTTGCAATCATAGATGAAGTTGACTCGATTTTAGTCGATGAAGCAAGAACACCGTTAATCATCTCCGGAGGAGAAAAAAACTCCGCTGACCTCTATAAAGCTGCAAACTATTTCGTGATTCGTCTTCAACAAGAAGTCGATTATATGATTGATGTTAAAGATAAATCGATTAGTTTGACTGAAGAAGGAATCAAAAAGGCCGAACAAAATTTCAATCTTGAAAACCTATATGATGTTAGCAATGTTACTTTGCTGCATCACATCAACAATGCCCTCAGAGCAAATTTCATTATGTCAAGGGACGTTGACTATGTCGTTCAAGATGGAAAAGTCATCATCGTAGATGGATTTACAGGCCGTTTGATGCATGGACGACAATTCTCTGAAGGATTGCATCAAGCATTGGAAGCCAAAGAGGCCGTGGAAATAAAGAAAGAAACAACGACACTTGCGACGATTACTTTCCAGAATTTCTTCCGTATGTACAAGAAACTATCCGGTATGACCGGTACTGCAAAAACCGAGGAAGAAGAATTCAGGAACATCTACAACATGTATGTCATTGAAATACCAACAAACATGCCAATTGTTCGAATTGATGACAATGATCTCATTTTCGCTACAATGGAAGCCAAATATAAAGCATTAGCAGAAGAAATCGCCAGAAGACATCAACTAGGACAACCGATGTTGATTGGTACAATCTCAATCGAGAGTTCTGAACTCCTGTCATCTCTTTTAAAACGTAAAGGGGTCAAGCATGATGTTCTTAATGCAAAGCAACACGAAAGAGAAGCAGAAATCGTCGCAAAAGCCGGACAAAAAGGTGCCGTGACGATTGCCACCAACATGGCTGGACGTGGTACCGACATTAAACTTGGAGAAGGTGTCGTTGCCCTCGGAGGACTTGCTGTCATAGGAACAGAACGTCATGAATCGCGTCGTATCGATAATCAGTTGCGTGGACGAAGCGGTCGTCAAGGCGATCCTGGATACTCAAGATTTTACTTATCCGCTGATGATGATTTGATGAGACGATTCGGTGGAGATCGATTTAAACGAATGATTTCGATGATTACCATGACAAAGGGTTCTACAACCGAAGAACCATTGGATTATGGAATGTTTTCCAAACTTGTAATGAGAGCACAACATCAAATTGAAGGAAACAACTTCGACCGTCGTAAAACTGTTTTGCAATATGATGAAGTATTAAGAAAACAAAGAGAAATTATCTATCAACAAAGAACCGACGTCTTGTATCATGAATTGATTGAAGATTCAGTCAATCAAATGATTGAAGCTACATTAAGGAGAGTTGTTACGACTCATCAAGATTCTTATTCTGATTTGGTCAAACAACTGAACCGATATTTTCCAAAGGATGCCATTGATCCAGCCATCCTCGAAAATCCAGAGAATGATAAAATCGAATATGTGATGGATGTATATAAAAGGGATGTCGAAGCAAAGAAATCACTGGCGACTGAAAAAATATACAATGATTTCTTAAAAGCGATTACGCTTCGAGTCGTCGATACCTTCTGGGTTCAACATATCGACGCCATGTCAGAATTGAGACAATCAGTATCCTTACAAAGTTATGGACAAATCAATCCATTCAGAGAATATCAAGAACTTGGGTTCCAGATGTTTGAGTCGATGGTAATCAATATTCAAAATGACGTAACAAGATATGTACTAAAGGCACAAGTTCGTCAAAATACTGAACGGGTTCAAGTAGCGAAACCCATCTCTACTTCTTCAGGAAAAGAAGATGACACAAAGAAGAAACAACCTAAGAAAGTAGCACAAAAAGTAGGAAGAAACGATCCTTGTCCATGCGGTAGCGGAAAGAAATACAAATACTGTCATGGAAAAAATGAATAAGGTTGTGAGCCGATGACCTATCTAGAATTAAAAATCAAACTTGGAGAATTGAAAGAACGATTTGATGAACTCAACCAAGCGTTCGATTTTGACTCTCTTCTAGAAAAATACACCCTATTGAATCAGGAGACACAAACTCTTGATTTTTGGTCTGACCCTAAAAAGGCCCAGGGAATCATACAGGAACAAAACGATATTTCTTCCAGATTGGAAGAATATAATTTGATTAAAGACCTGTTGGAAACAATCGAACTTTCTTATGAACTTGCGTTGGTAGATGATTCATTCGATTTGTCAGGTGTTGAAAAAGACATCCATAAGTTCATCAAAAAAGCGGATGAACTTAGAGTTGCAACCCTTCTCGACAAACCTTATGACAAATTCAATGCCGTACTTGAATTTCATCCCGGTGCTGGTGGAACCGAGAGTCAAGACTGGGCTGAAATGCTATATCGAATGTATTTAAGATACGCTGAACAAAAAAAATACAAAATCAGTGTTTTAGACTACTTAGATGGAGAAGAAGCCGGACTAAAGTCCGCAACGATATTAATCGAAGGCGCTTATGCCTATGGGTATCTGAAGGCAGAATCCGGGGTGCATAGACTTGTTAGGTTATCACCTTTCGATTCTTCTGGAAGAAGACATACGTCGTTTGCGAGCGTCTCGGTTACACCTGAACTCGACGACTCGATTCATGTCGATATCGATGAACTGGATTTAAAGATCGATACTTATCGTTCCAGTGGAAATGGTGGCCAAGGGGTCAATACAACAGACTCTGCGGTTAGGATTACCCATCTTCCAACCAAGATTGTCGTCACCTGTCAAAATCAACGAAGTCAAATTCAAAACAGAGAGACGGCTTTGAAAGTATTAAAAGGAAAACTGTACCAACTGGAATTAGAAAGAAAGCAAAAAGAACTGGATGCATTTTCGACAACCAATGTCCAAAATGCTTTTGGAAGTCAAATTCGTTCTTATGTTTTCCATCCCTATTCGATGGTCAAGGACCATAGAACAAATTATGAGACAGGAAATACAGATAAAGTCATGAATGGTGATCTAGATGATTTCATTTTGGCTTATTTGTTGATGAAATAATCATCGAAGGAGCTTCAATGAAAGAAAAAATCGAACGTCAAACATTGAAAAAAATCAAACAATATCTATTTTTAACACTTGGCGTATTCATTATGGCATTTGCATTTTATTTTTTTGTGATTCCTTCCGAGATTGTCATCGGAGGAACGACCGGACTTGCAATGGTCGTCAATCGATATTTACCCAATTTGCCGATTTCAATCATTGCTCTCTTTTTTAATGTTCTCTTCTTGATTTCCGCTTTGATTTTAATCGGGAAAAGGGAGTTTGTCAGAAGTATCTATGGATCTCTTTTGTTTCCAGCATTTCTTGCTTTGTTTGAACTCACCATTCCGGTTCCTCAATTTGGAGGAAATGATTTACTGATGATTTCTCTATACAGTGGTGGACTGATAGGCATTGGTTTTGCAATCGTCATTCACAATGGCGGAACGACAGGCGGTACGGATATTGGAGTTCAAATTGTTCAAAAATACACGAGATTGACTATAGCGAGCGCGATATATGTGGTTGAAGCAAGTATCATCATTCTTGGCGCAGTTACTTCCCCAAGCGGTATATCTTCAGGCTTTATTGCGGCGTTATATGCCATTGTAATCGTCTTCATTTCAGGAAAAGTGTCGGACTCATTTTTACTCGGTGTTGAAAGTAAAAAAGCTCTAAATATCGTCACATCGGTTCCAAAAGAATTGAAGGCTGCTATTTTCTCCTCATTTAACCGAGGAATGACTGAAATTCCTAGTCAAGGAGCATATACAGAGCACCCGAAAACAATCCTTATCATGGTCATTCATAATTCTGAATATCATTTTGTAAAAAAAATTATACATGATGTCGATCCCAAGGCGTTCGTATATGTAACGCCTGCAACAGAAGTACAAGGAGAATGGTCCGCAAAAGACGAGGTGTATTTCTATAATGCCAAAGGTCAAAGAGTTAAAAAAACGCCATAAAGAAGAGTATTTGCTTCAAATTGAACTTGATGACGGCTCGATAAACGATTACGTTGTATCGACCGATCTTGTCGTCGAATACAGATTATTAAAAGGCAAAGACTTAACAACTTCAATGTATCAGTCTTTTGAACGAGATCAAAACATTGACAAGGTATACCAAACCACATTAAGGTATGTATTAAAATATCAAAAAAGCGAATATGAAACAAAAGAGTACCTAAGAAAAAAAGAAGTACAAGATGAGTTCATCGAATTGGTCATTTCAAAACTTAAAAAAATGAGGGCTATCGATGACCAGGTATTAATCCGTTCATTCGTCGAGTACCAGTTTGAAAGACAATTAAACGGACCAGAAAAAATCAAATTCGGTTTAAAACAAAAAGGTTTTGAAGATAGTCTGATTTCTCAAAATCTTTCTTTCATAGGATATCGGGAGATTGAAAATAATCTAGAAGCCCTTCTTTCAAAGCGTCTATCACTTTACAAGAACAAATCGGTGTCATCTGCAATGAGAATGATGACTTCCTATCTAGTTCAAAAAGGGTATGATCTCAACCGTGTACAAGCATTCATCATCAATCACAAAACAGATTTCACAGATTTTCTCCAAGATGGATTATCCATTCTTGCTGAATATGATAAAGCAAAGAAAAAATACTCAAAAACGACTGAAAACCAATACGAGCTTCAACAGAAAATCATCGCATCATTGCTTTCGAAAGGTTATGCATACGCAGATATCAAAAAAGTACTCGAAAGGAGATAAATCATGTCTTTAGCGCTAAGTGAACTCGACTTGTATTTATTCAATGAAGGAAAACTGAAAGAAGGATTCAAGCAATTTGGCTCCCATCTAATCAAAGATGATTTGAATCAAGTGATAGGTGTAAGATTCACCGTCTATGCACCTCATGCGAAAATTGTCTCAGTCGTTGGAGATTTCAATCAATGGGACTCAAGATCGCACGTCATGGAAAAAGTAGATCCAGTCGGTATATTTCGCCTTTCAATCGAAGGAATCGGTGAATGGACCAGGTATAAGTACTGCATTGTCACTAGTTATGGACAGACGATTTTCAAAGCAGACCCCTATGCCTATTTCTCTGACAATCGACCAGAAACATCATCAAAAGTATATGACATTGACGGCTATGTTTGGAGAGATAATGACTATATTTTATCTCGCAAACAAAAGAACCCGTTTGAGAGTGAAATGAGTATCTATGAAGTTCATTTAGGCTCTTGGATGACCAAACCTGACGGTTCATTCCATAAGTACAATGAACTCGTCGATTACTTGATACCTTATGTGAAAGCCCATGGCTTTTCACATATTGAATTAATGCCGATTGTTGAACATCCACTCGATGAATCTTGGGGATATCCAGGTACGGGTTATTATAGCGCAACTTCGAGATATGGTGTTCCGAAGGACTTAATGTATCTGATAGATAGATGCCATCAAGAGCAAATCGGAGTTATTCTTGACTGGGTACCCGGACATATCTGTAAAGATGCACATGGTTTATACATGTTTGATGGTGAACCATTATATGAATATTCAGATTTCAACATTCGTGAAAATGTAGTTTGGGGAACCGTCAATCTTGATTTGGGAAAAGGTGTTACCAAAAGTTTCTTGATTTCGAATGCAATATTCTGGATGGACTATTTTCATGTGGACGGCTTTCGAATTGATGCTGTCAGCAATATTCTGTATTATCTCGGAAATTCAAGTGTAGGGACGAATGAAGGAGCTATCGAGTTCTTGAAGAACTTATCGTATGCGATTAAAGAGAGAGACCATTCGGTATTGTTATTTGCTGAAGATTCCACCACTTATCCAAATTTGACAACCCCCGTCCAAGACGGTGGAATCGGATTTGACTTTAAATGGAACATGGGCTGGATGAATGATACATTAAAATATTTCGAGAAAGACCCGATTTACCGAAAATTTCATCATGATTTGATTACTTTCGGGATGGTCTACACCTATTCTGAACGATTCATCTTACCTTTATCGCATGATGAAGTCGTACATGGTAAAAATGCTTTGGTCGCAAAGATGCCTGGAGATTATTGGCAGAAATTTGCAAACTACAGAGTTTTATTGGGATTACAGTTTACACATCCTGGAAAAAAACTATTGTTCATGGGTGGCGAGTTCGCTCAAATGCATGAATGGAAGGACAAAGAAGAACTAGATTGGTTCTTGCTTGAATATCCTCTTCATGAGCGGAGTAATCGCTATGTAAGAGACTTAATTCATGTCTATCAATATCACAAGCCTTTCTATGAAATGGACCATCATCCTGAAGGATTCCGTTGGATTGATCAAACCAATCGAGAACAGTCCATTTTCGTTTTTGCTCGATATGCTAAAAACAAAAATGATTTCTGTATCGTTATTTTGAATATGACTCCGCTGGCTTATGATAAATACAGAGTCGGAGTTCCAGAAAAAGGGTTTTATGAAGAAATACTCAATAGTGACAAAGATATCTATGGTGGATCGAATATTTTTAATGGATTACCAGTAGAATCCGTAGAAGAATCGATGCATGACTTTCCTCAATCTATCGAGGTCAAAGTCGCTCCACTATCAATTACAATATTCCAATACATGAGAGAAGATAACTTATTCTCGGGAGAGTAGGAATAAAATTTGAAAAAAACGATTGTTTCAATGATATTGGTCGGAGGCAAAGGCTCCCGACTCAAAGAAATCACGAAAGACACGGCAAAACCTGCCGTTTCTTTTGGAGCGAAATATCGTTTAATTGATTTCACACTTTCAAATTTAACCAACAGCAACATTGATGTTGTTGGTGTTGTGACTCAATATGAACCCTATGATTTAATGAGTTATATAGGTTCTGGTGCCTCCTGGGATCTTGACGTTGTGGATGGAGGAATCCATTTCCTAACTCCTTATGCGAAAAACGGAGACGTTCTTTGGCAACAGGGAACGGCACATGCAATACGCCAGTATTTTAATTTTGTCAAAGAGTACCAATCAAATTACGTATTGATTCTTTCTGGTGATCAAATTTACAAAATGGATTACCAAAAGATGTTAGAACACCACCTGAATCATAATGCTGATATCACAATTGCTTGTACAAATGTAGAGAAGGAAGAAGCTTCTAGATTTGGAATTGTGACAATTGATGAGTCCAACAGAGTGAAAACCTTTGAAGAAAAACCTTCAAAGCCCAAGTCGACGCTTGCCTCGATGGGATTATATCTATTCAACACGAATGTTCTGGAGAAATTATTGATTTTTGATAAATCGGATGAAATCATTGATTTTGGGAAAAATATATTGCCCAAGAGTATTGCTGACGGAGATATCGTTAGCGCCTATACATTTCATGGATATTGGAAAGACGTCGGAACGATTGAATCTCTATATCAAGCCAACATGGATTTGGTCGAAAACCCAGACTTTTTAACTTTGAACACTTCAAGAAATTTACCAATCTATTCTAAATCATTGAATCTACCACCACACATTGTCTTAAACCATGGAGACATCAAACAAAGCATCATCGCTGACGGGTGTTTAATTGACGGTAAAGTAAATCATAGTGTGGTTGGATATGAATGCATCATGAAAAGAGGATCTAAAATCGATCATTCCGTCATCATGCCTAATACGATTATCAATGAGAACGTTCAATTAAGAAACGTGATTGTCAATAAAGGACTTGAAATTCCTAAAAACTACAAACTGATATCAGATGAAATTGTTCTATTGGATTCTACCAACATCAGAAAGATAGGTGAGATCCATGAATAATCTATTTCTAGTCGTAGATGCGACGATAAAAGGAAGTTTCAGTAAACTGACAAGACACCGGATGCCGGGAGCCTTACCTTTTGGTGCGAAATACCGATTAATCGATTTCACACTGTCCAACTGTAAGAATTCTCAAATAACGAACGTTGCCATATTTCCGTATGGAAACTATAGAAGTCTTGCGGACCACATAGGTTCAGGAGATCGATGGGATTTAAATCGTCGTAAAGACGGAATATTCATTCTCCCTCCAAAGAATTTGAATTTGACAATTGATGACTCCATCAGTTTTCAACGAATGTATGAACACATCGAGTATTTTCTTCGTAGCAATCAAGAATATGTGATTGTCAGTCCAGCGAACATTGTATGGAATGTCGATTATCAAGTCTTTCTCCATAGTCATCTAGTCAACAATGCAGACATTACCGAAGTCTTGTCAGGAGAGCATAAAAGACTGAAAACGTATATTCTTTCCAAAAAGTTGTTACTGGAGTATGTCACACATTATGATTCTATCCAATTTAGAAATTTATCTGATGTATTTGACTACGCTCCAAAACTAATTCGAAATCCATATGTATTTGAAAACGCGTGTTTTTATATTGACAGTCCATATGATCTCTTTACAGCAAACATGCAGCTATTGTTGCCGGAAGTCAGAGCACAACTCTTTTACAAGGGAAGAAGCATTTTATCCAAGGAAACCATGTCCGCTGCTTCAAGATATGGGGAAAACTCATCTACAAAAAACTCTATCATTGCGAGTGGAGCTATTATTGAAGGCAGTGTTGAAAACTCAGTTATTGGACGTAAAGTAGTTGTTAAACACGGAGCGAAGATTCGAAATTCTGTCATCATGAACCAATGCATCATTGAGAGTGACGCCGTAGTCGAATACGCCATTCTTGACAAAGAAACCATTGTAAAAAATGGTTCCATCGTTTCAGGGGATTACCAACATCTATTTGTTTCGGAAAAGAAACAAACCGTCGTTTCCAATGAAGAGTTGCATGTGTTACAAATCACGGCCGAATGTTGGCCTTTCATTAAAACTGGTGGACTGGCAGACGTGGTCGGTTCTTTGGCGGAGAACTTGGTAACCCAAGGTATTGTTTCTTGTGTCATCATGCCACTGTATTCCAAAATCAAAGAAAAATATAGTTTGTTGATGGAACTGAAGGCGGAACAAGTCATCGCTTATGGAAATGAGCTTTATAAAGCTGCTTTATTTTCTTACACCGATAAAGGGACTACTTATAACTTTATAGAATCTTATGATTTCTTCGATCGCGAAAAAGTATACGGATATCCAGACGATGGTGATCGGTTTGCTTTTTTCTCAAAAGCTGCCGTTCAGTTTTTGGATGCCTTTGAAGTCGTTCCAGACATCATTCATATCCACGATTGGCATACTGGGCTGATTCCATCGATTTTGAAAGAGTCCAAAAGGTATCATTCAATCATCACTTTAATGACGATTCACAACATTGAGTATCAAGGTGTTCAAGATGCTTCCATTCTTACCAAATTAGGATTAGCTGAACCCATCAGTCCGAGACCATCTATCAATTTTATGGAGATTGGTCTTTCAAATGCAACGACCATTTCGACAGTTTCCGAGACTTATCGAGAAGAACTGCGATATGAGTACTATTCAAAGAATCTCGTCGATGTGATTAATCGAAGAGATCGAGATTTCTATGGAATACTCAATGGATTGAGTGATGAATTCGACCCGAAAAGCGACTTGATCATTCATCAAAAATATAATCTCATCAATGTTTTCGAAGCCAAAAAATTGAATAAGTTTGATATGCAACAACGATTAAACATTGAAGTTGGAGAACAGTATTTCGTGGTTGGAATGGTTTCAAGAATTGTGGAACAAAAAGGGTTTGACATTTTAATCCAAGCCATGGACGAGTTTCTTCAAAATCCGAATACCGAATTTGTTCTATTAGGTACCGGAGAAGAAAGATATCTCGAAAAATTGAGACTTCTAGCTGAGAAATATCCAAGACGCGTTTCCATGAATCTTGTCTATGATGCAACTGAACCCAACTACATCTACGCTGGAGCAGACGTTTTTCTCATGCCTTCAAGATATGAACCATGTGGAATCGGTCAGATGATTGCTTTAAAATATGGAACCGTTCCAATCGTCAGACAAACAGGTGGATTAAACGACACCGTTGATCATTTTGATTTCATGACAAAAAGAGGAAATGGATTCAAATTTTATAATTATGATTTTAAAGATTTGCTGTTTCAGATTCGAAATGCTTGTCAGTTGTTCAATGAGCATCCCCATGAATGGAAACAGTTAATCATCAATGCAATGAACTCAAGATTTTCTCTTGAACAAAGTACCAAATCCTACATTGAACTTTATAGCAGCATGGTTTCCAAATCGCTGAAGCAGTAAACGGTATCAGCACTTTGGAAACCACTTTATTGTCAATTTTTGATATAATAATACCCGAGGTGAAAGAATGAACTCTACAGTATTTAAGACAAAAGAATCCTTTAAAAAAGCGTTTAATGAGCGCTTGAAAAGCACATATCTTACGGATGTGTTACATTCAAGCATTCGAGAAAGATACAATGTACTAGGTACGCTGACAAGAGAAGCGATTGCTTCTGATTGGATTGAAACAAATAATCTACTAAAAAAATCCGAACATAGAGAAGTCTACTATTTTTCTATGGAATTTTTAATGGGTAGACTCATCACGAATAATCTGATGAATCTTGGCGTTCGCGATGTTTGTGAAGCTGCCTTCAAAGATTATGGATTTGATTTAAATGAAGTTGAATCTTTTGAACCAGATCCCGGTCTAGGAAATGGTGGCTTAGGAAGACTAGCCGCTTGTTATCTAGATTCTATGGCATCGCTTGGAATTCCAGGATATGGTAATTGCATTCGCTATCGATATGGCCTTTTTAGACAGAAAATCAAAAATGGATATCAGGAGGAACGACCTGATAATTGGCTTGCGGACGGTTACGTTTGGGAAATCAGAAAAGAAGAGGAAGCAGAAGACATTCCATTTTCCGGGTATGTGAATTATGAGGAAGGAATGGTTTATCATCCTTCTGAATATATTCGTGCAGTGCCTTATGATGTTCCCATTGTTGGAAACCACAATGGAATGGTGACGCACTTACGTCTTTGGAATGCTGAACCATCCAGAAAATATCCAAAAAACATGTCCCCTTTTGAATACGAATCAAAACTTCAAAGCATTTCTGGCTTTCTTTATCCTGACGATACGACCAATGATGGAAAAATTCTTCGTTTGACTCAACAATATTTTTTCAGTTCTGCTGGAGTCAAAAGTGTTACGCGTAAACATAAAGAGAAATACGGAACCTTAAAAAATCTCCACGAACATGTAGTATTCCATATCAACGACACTCATCCGACATTAATCATTCCAGAATTAATGAGAATTTTGCTAGATGAAGAAAAGTTGGAATGGGACGAAGCATGGATGATAACTTCGAAGTCGACTGCATATACCAACCACACAATATTGGCTGAAGCTCTTGAAAAATGGCCGGTTTCTATCATGCAACCACTCCTACCTAGAATTTATCAGTTGATTGAAGAAATCAATCGTCGTTTTTGTCTTGGACTATTGGAAAAACATGGGTACTCCAAAATCGACTATATCAATAAAATGTCGATTGTTCAAGATGGCATGGTCCGAATGGCTCATCTTTGCATTATCGCAAGTTTTTCAGTGAATGGCGTTGCCAAACTTCACACAGATATTTTAAAGAATATAGAAATGAAAGACTTTTACGAACTCTATCCAGATAAATTCCATAACGTAACCAATGGGATCACTCATCGCAGATGGTTGATTCACTCAAACAAGGAATTGACTTCTCTATTAAATGACACCATTGGTGTAGAATGGATGACAAAACCTGAAAAATTGGAAGATTTCCTGAACTTTCGTAACGATCCACAAATTCAAAAAAGAGTCATGGAAATCAAGAAAATCAAGAAGCAAGCCTTAAGTGATCGAATCTTCGCTGAACAAGGCGTGAGGCTCGATCCGAATTCAATCTTCGACATTCAAGTGAAGAGACTGCATGAATACAAAAGACAACTTTTGAATGCCTTGCACATCATGCATATTTATCATCGTTTGAAAATAGATTCTGAGTTTCGTGCAAATTATGTTCCACATTCCTTTATTTTCGGAGCGAAGGCTGCGGGAGCATATTACTTTGCGAAGAAAGTAATCAAATTAATCAATACGATTGCAAAAAAAGTCAATGCGGACGAAGAAACCAATTCATATCTCAAAGTGGTATTCGTTGAAAACTACAATGTAAGCTATGCTGAAGTCATTATGCCTGCATGCGATATTTCTGAACAGATTTCTACCGCTTCCAAAGAAGCCAGTGGTACCGGAAATATGAAGTTCATGATGAACGGAGGACTGACACTTGGCACGATGGATGGCGCAAACGTCGAAATTCATGATCTTGTCGGAGACGACAACATCTTCATTTTTGGAATGAATTCAGAAGAAGTCACAAAGGAAATGAAAGAACATACCTATCAGCCTAAGGCATTCTACGAGCAAAATCCTGAAATCAAGTTGATTCTTGACCAGTTAGTCAATGGATTCTTTGAAGATGTAGATTCCTCAGAATTTCAAGAAATCTTCGACAGAATGGTTTACTCAGACACTTATTTTGTTTTAAAAGACTTCTGTAGCTATTTGAAAGCGCATGAGTTGGCAAACAATACCTATAGGAACCAAGAAACTTGGTCAAGAATGGCGATTGTCAATATAGCAAAAAGTGGCGTATTTTCCAGTGACCGTTCGATACAAGATTATGCGGATACAATCTGGCATGTAAAAAGCATTAAATAAATAAGTTAAAAAGACCAATCGATTGGTCTTTTTTTTGCTTTTTTAGATGGATTTTAAAGAATATTTGGTATAATGATTTGGGGTGACATTATGAAAAAACACATACTGCTATTATTTATTGCTTTGATTTCATTTGGGATATTTGGTTGCAACAAAGAGATTCCTGAATACACCGTTGAAGAAGCTTTTTCACTCATGAACGATGCAATTGATAATTATTTGAACGCAGAGAGTCTTTCTCTTGAATATTTTGGAGAATATGCAGCTTCAAACTACAATAATTCTGAGATTATGAGCGTTAAAATGAAGAATATGAATTCTACAGATTTAATTGGAAAAGTAAAAATGGAGATTACCGAAAATGATACTTTTTTTACGAGCCAAGTTGATTATTCGGAAGGTATCATTTATACCTACAGATTAATGGATGATACGGAAGATTTCTCAAAAAAAGCCACTGAATACTTAGAATATCAAAATCTATATCAATCCTTTTTAAAAAGCACCTGTGATTACGCACAAACAAGAAATGTGCAAATCGTCGTTGATACCGATACTCTGACCGTAAATTTTGAATATCATCAAGATCTAGTCGAAGATACTTTTTTCGTCTCAAACGTCATGCAATCAGTCAGTTTTGCCACAGTAAGTATCACTTTGACACACGATGCGAAACTGCTGTCATTTATCGTCACATATGATGCTACAATCAGTTCGGTTGTAGGAACAGAAAGTTATCAGGTGAATATACTTAAACTAGATCAATACATCATCATCGATCAACTTTCTAATTCACAAAAAACGAATTATGTAGAGGTAACGACTGATGAATCATGAGTGGATTGATCTCAGCCATTTAATCAGTTCTTCCACTTTAGTCTATCCTGGAGACCCTAATCTAGAAATTACCAATAGGGCAGGCCATCAAAAAGACGGGTTTCATATGGATGTAATCAAAACAGCTATGCATGTCGGAACTCATCTGGATAGCCCTTATCACTTTATTGAAAAAGGATTCGGAATCGAAGAAATCCCCCTACCTAACGTGATTGGGTATGCAAATGTCATTCATGTTGAAATCAAAAATGGTGTTTTGAATACAGAAGATATTATTAATGCGTATTCATTACTTGAAAATCAGTATCCTATTTTGCTTTTGAACTCGAAACACGGTCTATTATTCAATCAAGAAGCCTATTTTACCAACTGCCCTAGTTTTGAGCCCTCATTTTTTGAATTTGTGATGAATCATCAAATTCATACAATTGGACTTGATTTACCCACCATAAAATATCAAGGTGAGTCACCAATTCAAGCACATCTTGATTTTTTGGGACAAGAAATAACAATCATTGAAGGGTTAAACCGTTTAGAAGATTTGCATTCTGAAGTTTTTTTTGCAGGATTGCCTTTAAAAATCAAAGGGTTAGATGGATCCATGATTCGTGCGGTTGCGAAAAATCTGAATTAACAATATCCAATTGATCTTTGCTTGACGAAACGAATTGAATCGTCTATAATAGAGTAGATTTAAAAACACTTCAGGGCGGGGCGTAATTCCCCACCGGCGGTAAAGTCCGCGAGCTTAGGCACGATTGGGTGTGATTCCCAAACCGACAGTATAGTCTGGATGAAAGAAGTGAATAACCTTTTTGGTTATTTTGATGCCCGAAGTTTTGTCGGGCATTTTTTTATTTTCAAAGGAGAACTCATCATGAAAAGAAAAAGTATTCAAAAAATGACCATCATCGCAATTCTGTCTGCCATGGCAGCGATATTGATGCTCATTGAGATCCCATTGGGATTCGCACCGGATTTTTATAAACTAGATTTCAGTGAAGTTCCGGTTTTAATAGGAGCATTTGCATTAGGACCGATTGCAGGAGTGATCATCGAAGCAGTCAAAATTCTTCTCAATTTCATGATAAACGGTACGATTACTTTTGGCGTAGGTGAAGTTGCAAATTTCTTGATTGGACTCTCGATTGTGGTTCCTGCAAGTTGGATTTACACTCGTCATAAAACAAGAAAGTTCGCTATTATTGGGCTTGGTATCGGGATAGTATCAATGACCGTACTTGGTGCTTTTCTTAATGCATTTGTTTTACTTCCCGTATATGCATCCGTTTTTGGAACCTCAGTAGACGGACTCGTCGCAGTTGGTACTTTGGTGAATCCGAATATTACCAACTTGACTGGATTTATCTTGCTGGCTGTTGTCCCTTTTAATTTAGTGAAAGGAATTTTGGTCAGTGTAGTTGTAATACTTGTTTATAAAAGAGTCTCATTCTTAATTAAAGGTAAAGATCACGATGAAGTCTAGAAGGTTGAAATCTAGAGTATTCATTATGTCCTTAATGGTGATACTCTTTTCCGCATTGCTTGGATGTTCATTGAGTTCTTCATCAACAACTTCAACCGGAGTCAACCTGGATTATTCTGATTTCATGTCACAACGCGTGAGTGACCCGTATATGCAGTTGAACATGAGCGATGACCCCTATTATTTGTATTTCTATTCAGAAACCTGTGAGCACTGCATCATCATCAAACCAGTCATTTTGTTAAAAATATCGAATTTAGAGATAGATCAGATCTATCTTGTTGAGACACATTCACTTGCAGATATTTTTGAAGAAATCAATGTAACAACAACCCCCACTTTGGTATACATCGTCAATCATCAAGTTGTGGCTATTTATGCAGGACAGACAGAAATTCTTCAAGAATTAGAAAATATCTCATGAAAAAAGGTGCGAATTCGCACCTTTTTCTTTAGAAAATATTGATTAGTTCCCTACTAATCTTTGAATGATAAGGAATTTGAAGAGAACCATTGGTTTCGATAACTTGAAAATGATTCATCGCTTTTATATTGGAGTTCCCATATCGATAGGTCGATACTTGTTCACTAAAACCAATCAATTGACCTGAATCATCTAACTTGAGAGCGTATCTTTTTTGAAGCGTAAGACTTCCGTCGTGTTCTTTATAGGAATAGACAATCTTCCTAGTGGTTGCCTTTATCTTCAATTTTTGTGTCTGGTCTAAATTCAGCCAAAATATATACATAGAAAAATACTCGTTAATTCTTGCGAGAGAGCTATCTTTAGTCAATTGCTCTCTTTTTTTATCGTAAATTAGCAGTGTTTTAGGACTAACGTATATCGATTTATTCTTTGACTCAACATAGACGATGCGTTCTAAATCTACGGTTTCGCCTAGATATATGATATCTTTATTTTTTGAGAATAATGAAAGGAGTAACGGGAGTATAAACGCTAAACTGATTCCGCCTGATATTAGCAGAAATGTAATCATAAAGTTTTCATAAACCATAGAGCCAGGGTAAGTAACAACCTCGTTGATTTCCATTGGAGTGTCAGTCAAATACAAACCAAAAAAAACTGAAAATATGATAAACGGTGTAAAGAAGAAAATCATCATTAAAAAGGGAACAACATAATTTTTTCTGGTCATCTTTAGATTTCTAATTTTAGAGAAATCATATCCGAATTCAGTCAATTTTGCACCTCCTAGAGTTTGGATAACTCCATTATAAACGATTTTTAAAAGAATTCGATAAAATCTTTCTTTTTTGTCTTTTTATATTCAAATTCATAACCTTTAATGGTAAAATAAAGTGAACATATATTTTGAAATGAAAGCGTGGTACGATGAATACAGTAAAAATAGACAAGTATTTTCGTGGTATGGTTGCGCATCGTGGTTTGAGCGGAATCGAAACAGAAAATACTATCAACGCTTTTACAGCCGCAGGAAACCGGAGCTATTTTGGAATTGAGTGCGATGTACGGGCATCTAAAGATAATAAATTGATTGTAACCCATGACGATACTTTGCTACGTTTAGGGTTGTTAAACTTATATATTCCCAGTTTTAAGTATGAAGAACTTCAAAAATTCACCCTCGTGGATCGTAAAACCGGGAATTTAAGTGACAGTGTGGTCATTCCGAGGCTTTCGGAGTATCTCACCATCTGCAAGACTTACCAGAAAGTGGCTTTTGTCGAAGTCAAAGATCATTTATCAAACGATCATCTTGACGCACTTGTCGAAGAAATAGAAAAGTACTATGAATGTCAATTTGTCTACGTTCTATCTTTTCATGAGAAGTATCTAGCATATCTCAGAAAAAGAAAACCAGAACTGACTCTTTTCTACCTAGTCGGAGAAAAAAGTGAGGGGTTACTAGAGTTATGCGAAAAGTACCAAGCAAACCTGGATATTGACTACCGTCATGTTGATGAAACTTTAATCAAGCAATTTCATCTCATTGGACTTAAGGTATGTGTTTACACCGTCGATGACAAGGAGATTGCTGAAAAATTAATTAAACTTGGTGTAGATTACATCACATCGAACATTTTGGAGTGATAATTTGAAGATTTTATGTATCGGCGCAACCAACAAAGACATTATTGGAGTCTCTTATGATGCAGTGGTAATAGAGGATTCCAATCCGGGGCGTGTACAGATGAAGCTAGGCGGAGTTGCTAAAAATATTGCGGAAAACCTGTTTCGACTAGGGGAAGACGTTGATTTGCTTACATTCATCGGAAAAGATATATTCGGAGTAGATACCGTGGATTATTTTGAAACTCTTGGCCTTCCTTTTACTCATTCTTACATCGATGACTTACGCCCTACAGGGATCTACATGGCAGTGCATGGTTCTTCAGGAGAATTAATTGCTGCCATCAATGATTTTTCACTGATTGAAAGTATTGAGCCTTCGTTTTTTAGTTCGATGTCAGAGTATATCAATCAATTTGATACCATAGTCCTAGATACGAACTTATCAGAAAAAACACTTCATTACATTATTGAGACTTATAAAGAAAAAAGGATCATTTGTGATGGTGTATCACAAATCAAAGTCAATCGACTAAAACACGTATTAAAATATGTAGATCTTCTTAAAGTCAACAAGCAAGAGTTATCCTCTCTACTCAGTCAAAAAAATGACGACATTATCATGGATGTGAAACGTTTGCTGGAAACCGGAGTGAAGCATGTTGTAGTCACGAATGGCAAAGATGCGATTACCTACAATACGGAAGGTAGAATTTATCAAACACTTATTTTTGAGCCTTCAGAGATTAAATCCAGTGCTGGCGCAGGAGACGCTTTACTTTCAGGCATCATTTACGGACTCAACCACGGGAAAAGCATGCATGAGGCAGTCAATTTAGGGAAAAAAGCAGCTTCCCTTACAATGGAAGTCGATCAGGCATGTAATCCACTTTTATCGAAAGTACTTATTGAAGAATAAAGGAGATGTCATTTATGAACAATCCAACCATTCAAGCCATTCTTTCAAGGAGAAGTGTAAGAAAATATTTAACAAAACCAATTCCTGAAGAGATGATTCAGATCATTGTAAAATCAGGTATTTATGCCCCTAGTGCAAAAAATAAGCAAAATTGGCATTTCACAGTCATCACGGAACCTCAAATGATTGAAAAAGTCAATGAACTGACTTTATTGGGCATGGAAAAACTAGGAATTGAAAAAGAAGAAGGCTATCACGTTTTTTATCACGCTCCACTTGTGATTGTATTAAGTTCTGTTATCGAAGGTTACAGTGGACTCAATGCAGGATGTGCGATTGAAAATATGGCGATAGCAGCTAAATCATTAGGAATCGATTCTTGCATCATCGGCCAAACAAGGTATATGTATCATCAGGCAAATCACATCGACATCAACAGAATGTTGAAGATTCCAGAAGGGTATGAACACGATTGTTCCATCTGTTTTGGATACATTGACGGAGAAGAACCTGAAGTAAAGCCAAGGAAACAAGATTTGGTTGATTACATTCGATAATCATTTTAATACTTTTGGAAAAATCCAAAAGTATTTTTTTTGAAATAAGGCTTTTTTGTTTGAGAAAAAGCCTAAAAAGATGTATAATCTTTCTGTTAGGAGTGGTGCATATGTGGAAAGACGAGTATCAAAAATGGATGAGTAATCCAAGCCTAGATTCCAAATTGAGGATGGATCTTGAAAACAAGTCAATCAACGAATTAGAAGAAATGTTTTACACCTCTTTAGAATTCGGAACCGGTGGTATGAGAGGAATCTTAGGGCCGGGTCTGAACCGATTAAACATTTATACGATTCGCCGTGCAAACGATGGACTTGCTAGATATTTACTCAAGCACTATTCATCACAAGACCTATCAAGAGGCGTCGTCATTGCTCATGACAATCGATTAAAATCACGTGATTTTGCGATTGAGTCCGCAAAGGTCTTGGGACACTACAACATTAGAACTTATTTGTTTGATGGATTACGCCCCACCCCGGAACTTTCTTTTGCAGTACGAAAGCTTCATGCGCTTGCAGGAATCGTCGTAACGGCTTCCCATAATCCTCCAAATTATAATGGATATAAAATATATGATGAATTCGGATGTCAGTATACGCCTGAATACGCAGATGAAATTGTCGGAATGGTCAATGAAGTAACCGACCTTTTCAGCGTCAAGGTCGCAGACTATCCTGCTCTTGTTCAAAATGGAATGTCTTTCATCATTTCAGATGAGATTGACAAAGCATATATTGATTTAGTTAAATCAGTACAAATATATCCAAATGATAAAAAAACAGTTCAAGTCGTATTTACACCCTTACACGGTACCTCCGCTGAAATTGGAACCAGACTCTTGACGGAAACTGGTTATTCCTTTTTCCCTGTAAAAGAACAAATGGTTCATGATCCTTATTTCGGGACTGTCAAGTCTCCAAATCCTGAAAACCCAGCTGCTTTTGAATATGCGATTCGACTGGGTAAAGAGAAAAATGCGGATGTGTTGATCGCGACTGATCCGGATGCAGACAGACTGGGTGTCGCAATCAAAAAGGACAAAGACTATATTTTACTCACAGGAAATCAAACGGGTGCCATTTTAATTTACTACTTGTTAACACAAAAAGAAAAGAACCATTTGATTCCTGAAAACGGAGTGGTTTTCAATACGGTTGTAACCTCGGATTTAGGCGCGAAAATAGCAAGATCCTTTGGTCTTGAAGTTGTTTCCACATTAACTGGATTCAAGTTCATCGGCGAGCAAGCTAGATTGCTCGAAAATACAAAGAAGAAATTTTTCTTTGGATACGAAGAATCCTACGGATACGTCATCAATGATGGCGTTAGGGACAAAGACTCGCTTCAAGCAATGCTTCTTGCAGTAGAAGCTGCGAACTATTATCTCAATAAAGAAGGAAAAACTTTTGTAGATAAATTAGAAGATATTTATCAGATTTATGGATATTATTTTGAAGATTTAAAAAACATTGAACTGGCAGGAATGGAAGGCAAGTTTAGAATCGATCGAATCATGGATTATTTTAGAAAAAATCCAATAAGTGAAATCGCATCTCTAAAAGTACAAGTTCTTGAAGATTATCACACTTCTACGAGAAATGCGAATGAGACAATTTCCAAACTTAGTTTGCCAGTTTCAAACGTCATTAAATACATATTAAACGATTCCTCATGGTTTGTATTAAGACCATCAGGAACAGAACCTAAATTAAAAGTCTATATCGGAGGAACGGGATCATCGATGGAAGAAACGAACTCCGTTGTTCATCAGATAGCAGACGAAGTATTAAAAATCATTCAGTCGATTGAGTAAGGCGGTGTCACCATGCAATATATTATTCCCATCGGTATCATCATCATTGTTGTAGTCTTATACGTTCTATCGTATGCAATCAATGAGAAAACTGCTATTCCGGATGAATGTCAAGATTTAGTCGATGATATCAATTGTACCGCATGTTCAGTAGGACATTGTTCAACGAGAAAAAACAATGTTAAATAATGATTGGGATGATTTGCTGAAAGAGGAGTTTCAAAAACCCTATTTCACTAACCTAGTTGAAGAAATCAAAAAAGAGTATCTTGAATACTCTTGCTATCCGCCAATACACGATGTTTTTCATGCTTTAAGAAAATCATCATGGAAAGACACGAAAGTATTGATACTCGGACAAGATCCTTATCATAATCCGGGGCAAGCTATGGGGCTTTCATTTTCTGTTCCCAAGGGAATTCCATTTCCGCCTTCACTTCAAAATATTTTTAGCGAGCTTGTCAGCGACTTGGGTGTTCAAATGCCTACGTCAGGAGATTTGACGAAATGGAGCGAACAAGGAGTGCTGTTGCTGAATGCCATTTTAAGCGTCAGAAAGAATCAACCCTTATCTCACCAAAAAAAGGGTTGGGAACAGTTCACAGACCATATTATTACTTTGCTTGATCAAAAGGAAAATCCTATGATATTTGTTTTATGGGGAAGTTATGCTAGAAGTAAAAAGACTTTGATTACTTATTCGAAGCATCTAATTATTGAAAATGTGCATCCATCTCCTTTATCGGCGTATCGTGGTTTTTTTGGTTCAAAACCTTTCACAAAAATCAATCAGTTTTTAATTTCAACGCGTCAAGAGCCTATCAATTTTACGCTAGAATAGGAGATCCTACTTTGAAATTTAAATTAAGAAATCTCATCTTTACCGGGTTGCTTGTATCAATTGGAATATTGCTCAGTCAGCTTTTCTCCTTTTATTATCCACCTTCCACATCCATTATCAAGTTTGGAATCGGATATGTTCCTCTCATCATAATCAGCCTTATGTTTGGGCCTGAAGTGGGCTTTTTTGCTGGAATTACTCAGGATTTTATCGGATATTTCCTGTTGGGATCTTCAAGAGGGGTGTTCTATTTCGGATTTACTTTCAATGCAATTTTATATGGTGTCGTACCTGGACTGATTATGAAATTGAAAAGCAAGGTAAAACCATCGACATTCTTTATAAGCAATATTGTATTAATGACTTTATTTGCAGTCCTTGCTATTGTGTTTCTCTTTCACATTGATAGTATTTCATCGAATGTAAATTTTCTTCCGATGTATCGATACTTATTAGTTGGACTTGCATTGCTTTCAAGCCTCGCAATGATATTGATTTCAATCCTTCATTATCGAAAACATCAAGAAAAAGGCGACATTCATTTTATTTTCTTTGTCGTTTTTGTTCTTTACATTTTAACCTCATTGATATTGACGCCATTATGGCTCTATGATTTATATGCAATTCCATTTTGGGTTCAAATCCCGCTTAGAATCGTGAAAATGCCGATAGAAGTACTGATATACACCATCATTTTGGAGCGACTTCTTAAAGTCCTCTTCAATCAAATCGAGAGAAACGAATAAAAGAAACGGCAGTGGATTTCCACTGCCGTTTTGTTTGAAATATTAAATCTCAATAACTTTAACTTCACCCGCTCCGAGATGGAAATGAATGGTTCCGTCCGAAGAAAATTCGTTATAATCACGACTTAACTCATAGGTCGCATAAAGAAGTTTTCCGAAATGATTTTGATTGGAAGAAGCTTCTCTTAGTGCCGAAAGTGAGGCGTGGCATTCAATATCATTATAAGGATTGGAATTACCAACGACCAATAAACAAGACTTGGTTTGTTTGTTCCAATAGGAGACACCGATTGCAGGCGTATCAAATTCGTTGAAATAAATTGGCAGGTAGGAATCTAAATTCGTGATTTCGTTAAGCCATCGACTCCTAATATGTTTGATGCCATCTAAATGATCCGCAATTTCCCAACGGAACGGGTTTGTGTAATGAAAAGCATATTTATCAAATAAAGCTAGTTTTCCATAAAACATATCATCTTTTGGTAGATTGAATTTGTCTTTGTCTGTACAATCGACTCCTGTATTCATCGGTTGCACCTCATACACTTCTTGTCCTGAATTGATGAAAGGAACTAAATTGGGAAGCAGCATGTTGAAGACGGTTGCCATTCTGGCTAATGTCTTTCCACCATCTCTACCTGCAATTCTTGCGGTATCGTGGGTTTCTGCACAAGCGAACATTGGAAGAGCAATATCTGGAGCGCCATATACAAATTTATGCATATTCTTTTCCCAAATTCGAGGTTCCATCCAGAATCCATTTCCGATGATGATGTTGTATTTGTTCAATTTGGCTTTTTCAGCATTCTCGGTATTCAATTCTTCGGCGATGAATGCAAAATCAGGATCTGCAACTCTCGCTGAATCGATAATCATGTGCAAGAGTTCTTTTGGAAGTGCATGCCCCATATCGATTCTTGCCCCGTCTATTCCATAATTCTTTTGATAAAAAGGAATGATTCCACTTAACGTATTCCATAATTCTTGATTAGGTTGGGTTCCTGGAAATAAATTCGATTTGATTGTATCAAAGAGAATATAAGGAGGTTGTTTTTTATTCTTTAGGTATTTGGAAGTCTCCTTGGGATGATCTAAAAACATTCTAAAGAATGTAACATCGGTCCATGGCGGTTGTACATCGTTGATGTGGTCTGAAAAAGCAGGAGCTACTCTCAAACCAAAGTTCTTTTCAATTGCCAAAGCATAGTCATTTTCGGAATCATTCTTGATTTTTTCCCACAGTTCCTTATTTTGAGCCTTCGGGTTATCTTGAAACATGCTGATGTGTCTTTGAACATCAGGAGAAGTATAAACCTCTTTCATGTATTTTGAATCCGGTGGAATCGTGTTAGGCAATCCATCCACATAAGGCACTTTATAATGATCATACTCGTTGGCTTTAATCCAGTAAAACCAATCGGGGTGTTCTTTCATTAAATCGTTATCAACGGAATTGGTTCGTGGAATAATGTCGATGACGACTCTCATAGAAAGAATATGACAAGCTTCAACGAAAGCTTGAAACTCTTCCTCAACCGTCATTAGATTTCCTGATAAACTGTCTTTCAAATTAGGATCTATATCATAAAAAGAAGCCACGCCATAAGGAGAACCAAGTTCGCCTTTCTTATCTTTAAGAGAAAATCTCGATATTGGTAACATATAAACGGTATCGACACCCATCTTCTTCATGAACGGAAGAAGCGCAAGCATTTTGACAAATGAACCGGTTTCTTTGAGTCCGTTGAAGTTTGATAAGTCAAGGGAGTATGAACGGTCATGGTCCCATGCGGCTGAAGAACGAATCATCGTTGAATAAAGTACGCTCTTTCGAACCCAGTCTCCTCCGATTTCGTTCTTTTCTATCACTCGGTTGGTGATTTTACTTAAAGATTGGTTATAGTCTTTGCCTTTGATTCGAGCGATAGAGATAACGTTTTTAATCACACTCGAGTAAAAACGGTAAGGATTGACCAATAGTTCGTTCGAAGGAATCCTTTTCATTTCTGGTCCATTGTAATCCCATGCGTTCCAAATGTCTGGGACAGTATAATTGATGTTTCCGTTAGGAATTTGCTTTTCAAGGATTTTTTGAAGTTTAGTTAACTTGGATTCGTGCATAATTTCACCTCTATTCTATTATATCAAAAAGAAATCAAAAATAGTGTTACTATTTACAATGTGTAAGTGTTTACAAAGGGTTGAATTTACTTTCAAAAAACAAGCAAATATAGTATAATTATGGGTTGTAGAGGTGAAATAATGAAAAAACCCGTTGTACTCATTGTTATGGATGGAATCGCTTATGCAGAATCCTCCTCCGGCAATGCATTTGCTTTGGCAAAGAAACCTCATTTGGACTTGTTGTTACAAGAATTTCCGAACACTGTTCTTGATGCATCAGGAGAAGCCGTTGGTTTACCTGAAGGTCAAATGGGAAACAGTGAAGTCGGACACATGAATCTTGGTGCAGGAAGAATTGTATATCAGTCGTTGACACGTGTCAACGTATCGATTAAAGATCGCTCGTTTTATTCGAATCCTGCGTATCTTCATGGATTCGAAAACACGAAGAAATATCAATCAAAACTCCATGTTTTCGGACTTTTAAGCGATGGAGGGGTTCACTCCCACATCAAACATTTCAAAGAAATATTCAGAAATGCGAAAGAGCATGGTGTTGATCGCATATTCTTCCACGCGTTTCTAGATGGAAGAGATGTTCCGCCAAAGTCAGCCGTTACCTATGTTGAAGAACTCGAAGCTTTTTTCAGTGAAATTGATTATGGAAAAATCGCTACAGTTTCTGGAAGATATTATGCCATGGACCGCGACAAAAACTGGGATCGAATCCAGTTAGCTTACGATTCGATGACATTTGGGAGTGCACCTCATTTTTCAAGTGCAAGCGGAGGCATCAAGAAATCCTATGAAGAAGGAATCGTTGACGAATTCGTAAAACCGTTCGTAGTCACAGAAGAAGGATTGATTGAGACCAACGATACCATTATCTTTATGAACTTTAGACCGGATCGAGCCATTGAAATCGGAACCGCCTACTCGAATAAAGATAGTGCGCCGTTGCTGAATACCGAAGGTGGCCCTGAAAATATCTTTTTTGTATCGACAATGAAATATGCAGACTCCGTCAAAGGAGAAATTGCTTACCAGCTGAATGATTTGTCAAACACTTATGGAGATTACATTTCCGCACTTGGGCTCAACCAATTGAGAATTGCGGAAACCGAAAAATATGCTCACGTTACTTTCTTTTTCGACGGAGGCGTCGATAAAGAAATCAAAGGAGCGAAACGCGTATTGGTTCCCTCTCCGAAAGTCGCAACCTATGATATGCAACCAGAAATGAGTGCTTATACCGTTACCGATAAAGTCTTGGAAGAACTTGAATCGAGAAACTATGATACCGTCATCTTGAATTTTGCGAACGGAGACATGGTTGGACACACCGGAGTCATCTCGGCCGCAATTAAAGCCGTTGAAACGGTGGATGAATGTGTTGGAAGAGTCGTTGATAAAGTCCTTGAAGTAGGTGGGATTGCATTCATCACTGCGGATCATGGAAATTGTGAAAAAATGCTTGATGAAGAAGGAAATCCTTTTACTGCACATACAACGAATCTTGTCCCTTTGATTATCACCAAACATGGTTTGAATCTTAGAAAAGACGGAAATTTGGGCGATATCGCACCAACCATGCTTGAACTGATGGGGTTGGTCCAACCAGAAGAAATGACCGGGAAGACGTTGATTGTCAAAGATGCCGAATAAAAAATTCTCAGATCTCAACTTCAAAGACTTGATATTTGTTTTACTCTATACTATCATTCTTTCTGTTGCGTTTGGAATCATCTTGGGATATGCTGATTTTTATCTCATCAGTTCCGTTAATTTTTCTCTTGGTGGATTTCTATACTGGATCATTGCGATCTACATCGGGACAACCATCAGAAAATCAATCACAGAACCCCACATCGTCTATACGATTATTGCAGGAATCGGAATGGTTTTCTCGTTTGCAATATTAAATACCGTTCCCATATTTCTATTGAATGGGATTTCCCTTCAAGATTACGAGATTTTTCTCGATATAACCTACTATTTCCATATATTGATTTTAACCCTGAATCCATTTAACGGAATCGGAATGGGCTTCTTAAGTTACATAATAACCATACTGATATTCGGAGTTGGAACGTACTTAGGAATTCAAAAAACTTTACATTAGAATATAAGAAATTAAATATAGATAAAGGAGATTAAATTATGCCAAATATTACAAGTATTTATGCAAGAGAAGTATTGGACTCCAGAGGGAATCCAACTGTAGAAGTAGAAGTTTACACCGAATCCGGAGCTTTCGGACGTGCCATCGTCCCTAGTGGAGCTTCCACCGGAGAAAGAGAAGCCATCGAATTAAGAGATGGAGACAAATCTCGTTACTTAGGCAAAGGAGTCACAAAAGCAGTCAAAAACGTCAATGACATCATCGCTCCAGCTTTACTTGGTTATGACGTATCAATGCAAACGTTCCTTGACAAAATCATGATTGATCTTGACGGAACACCAAACAAATCAAAATTAGGTGCGAATGCGATTTTAGCCGTATCCATGGCTTGTGCAAGAGCAGCTGCAGACTACGTAGGATTGCCACTGTATTTATATCTTGGCGGATTCAACGCAAAACAACTTCCAACTCCGATGATGAACATTATCAACGGTGGATCTCACGCTGACAACAACATCGACTTCCAAGAATTCATGATTCTACCTGTCGGAGCTCCAACATTCAAGGAAGCCCTCAGAATGGGTGCAGAAGTATTCCACAACCTTGCAAAAGTATTGAAATCCAAAGGATTCAACACCGCTGTCGGGGATGAAGGCGGATTCGCTCCAAATCTTCAATCCAACGAAGCTGGACTTGAAGTCATCATGGAAGCCATTAAAAAAGCTGGATATGTTCCTGGAAAAGACGTTGTGCTTGGAATGGATGTCGCTGCCAGTGAATTCTACAACAAAGAAACAAAGAAATACGTTTTAGGCGGAGAAGGAAACAAAGAACTTACCAGTGCTGAAATGGTTGATTTCTATGAAATGTTAGTCAACAAATACCCAATTATCTCAATCGAAGATGGACATGATCAAAACGATTGGGAAGGCTGGAAGTTGATGACTGAAAGACTTGGAAAGAAAATCCAAATCGTTGGTGATGATTTATTCGTTACGAACACCAAGATTTTATCTGAAGGAATTGCAAAAGGAATTGCAAACTCAATTCTTATCAAAGTGAACCAAATCGGTTCCTTGACCGAAACGTTTGACGCAATCGAAATGGCAAAACGTGCTGGATACACCGCAGTTGTTAGCCATCGTTCCGGAGAAACGGAAGATTCAACGATTGCTGATATCGCAGTTGCTACCAATGCAGGACAAATCAAAACCGGATCTCTTTCAAGAACCGATCGCATCGCAAAATACAACCAACTACTAAGAATTGAAGAAGAACTAGGTGAAGTTGCACAATACAAAGGACTTGCATCTTTCTACAATTTAAAGAAATAATAAGGTTCACAGAAAAAACATGCTTTTGGCTCTTCCAAAAGCATGTTTTTATGTTATAATAGATAGGAACGAAAAAATCGTTACATATGATTTGTAGATGCATGGATGATGGGAGGTTTCATTATGGGCTGGTTAGACTGGTTATTACTCGTTGTGAGTGTATTATTAATCGCATTGGTTATGATTCAAGAATCGAAAGATGATGTCAAAAATACTTTTTCTGGTGAAAAATCAGATTTGTTTAAAAACCAAAAACAACGCGGACCCGAATTGTTGCTCGCAAGAATGACAATGGGCGTAAGTCTTGCTTTTGCTGTTGTGACAGTACTCGCGCTGATTCTTTAGAACACATAACTGTGTTCTTTTTTTTCGCCTATTATTAGATTAAGGAGGATCGTATGAGAGAAGAAATATTAAAAACAATGAATCAAAATAATTATCGCTCTAGCGATTCTTTTGAGCTATCAAAAAAAATGAAACTCTCTTCCAAAGAAGATTTTCAACGTTTTTCCAAGGCGCTTGACGATCTAATGAAAGACGGAACCCTATCAAAAAATAAAAATGGTAAATATAATTTGTCCGAACGATTTGGTTTTTTAAAAGGCACATTGGATTTAAAACAAGCGGGTTATGGGTTTGTCAAACTTGATGAAGCTGGTCGTCCCGATGTATTCATCCCAAGAAATTTGACTTCAGATGCGATGCGTGGAGATTATTGTCTTGTGAAAATTACCAAAGAGAATGGCAAAGATCGATATGAAGGTGAAATCATTCGCGTCTTGAAACGAAGCCTAGACATCATTATTGGTGAATATTACCAAGGGGCCGTATTTCCAAAAAACAATCCTTCGGATATTATCTTCAAGGTTCGAAAAGATAAGAATACAAAATATGCGGATCATTCGCTTGTCAAAGCAAAGGTTGTCAAATACTCCAAATTTCAAATACTAGAAGTAGTGATTGAAGAAGTATTAGGTGACATGTCTGAACCTGGAATCGATATTCTAGAAGTCATCGCAAGGAATGACATCGTCGTAGAGTTTCCAAAAGAAGTACTTGAGGAAGTAAAACTCATTCAACCCACGATAGACAAAGAACCAATGACTGACCGTATCGACTTAAGAAAGAAACTAATCATCACCATTGATGGAGACGACACAAAAGACATCGACGATGCCATTTCAATTGAGAAGTTGAATTCAAAAGAATTTCTTTTAGGTGTACACATTGCTGACGTATCTTATTACGTCAAAAAAGGAAGCCCATTAGATCAAGAAGCATTTTCAAGAGGAACCAGCGTTTATCTTGCTGATAGAGTCGTTCCAATGTTGCCAAAAGAACTTTCAAACGGAATTTGCTCTTTGAATCCACAAGTGGACCGCTTTGCTATTTCGTGTGAAATGAAGATTAACTATCGTGGTGAAGTCATTGCCTACTACATTTATCCATCCATCATCCAAAGTCGTCATCAAATGACATATAAAAACGTCAATGCCATGATTGATGGAAACACTGAAGTTATATCAAAATACACAGACTTAGTTGAATCTGTTTCGACCATGAAAGAACTTGCTAAGATTCTTCATGATACCCGGACTCAAGAAGGTTCAATAAACTTTGAAACGATTGAACCGAAAATCGTTTTTGGTGAACATGGTGAAGTAAAAAACATCGTCATTCGTGATAGAGGAATTTCAGAAAATATCATAGAGGAATTTATGCTTGTCGCAAACCAAGTCATCGCAAGTCACATGGTTCACCTTGAATTGCCATTTATCTACAGAATCCATGAAAATCCAGATCCTGCGAAACTTGAAAGTCTATTCGTTCTAGCGAAAGAGTTAGCTTATATTGCCAACATACCAGATCAAATAACGCATCAAGATTTACAGAAACTGCTACAAAAAATAGAAGATACAAAATATGAAAAAGTGATAAATATGCTAATGCTTAGATCGATGGCAAAAGCAAAGTATAGCGAAGACAATGTAGGACATTATGGCCTTGCGTTTGAGAACTATACACATTTTACTTCTCCAATCAGAAGATATCCAGACTTAATCGTTCATCGTTACTTAAGAGATTATTTGTTTCTTAAAATACTGGATCAAAGATCCATTCACGAAAAGGAAGAAGAACTTCCTGAAATTGCAGCTCAATCTTCAAAACAAGAAAGAACCGCAACCATCGCTGAACGAGAAGTAATGGATATGAAAAAAGCAGAATACATGGAACCTTTCATCGGAGATACTTTCGAAGGAGTCGTTTCGACTCTTACGAGATTTGGAATGTTCGTTGAACTTCCAAACACGGTTGAAGGATTGGTTCACATTTCCACTTTTTCAGAAGCTATTGAATTCATCGAAGAAAAAATGATGTATCTTGGAATTTCATCTAGAATCGAGTATACTATAGGTAAGGTAGTAAAAGTGAAATGTGTTAATGTTTCTAAGTTGCTTGGAAGAGTGGATTTTGAGTTAGTCTAGGAAAGGAGTCCTTATGAAGATACTCGCAAACAATAAAAAAGTGTCACATGAATACTTCATATTGGACACCTATGAATGCGGAATTGTGCTGATGGGCACAGAAATCAAATCAATTCGTCTTGGAAAACTTGCGATTAGCGACGCTTATGCGAGAGTCAAAGACTTTGAGTTGTTCTTAGTAAACATGCACATCTCCAAATATGATTATGGTAGTATTTTTAATCATGAAGAAACAAGAGAAAGAAAACTTTTGATGGAAAAAAGGGACATCATTCGATTAAGCCAAAAGATTAAGACTGATGGGCTAACCCTGATTCCAACTAAAGTCTATCTCAAGGATAGTCTTTGTAAAGTCGAACTCGCATTGTGTAAGGGAAAAAAGCAGTATGACAAGCGAGAATCGAACAAAGAAGAAGACGCAAAAAGACGCCTGGAAAAGGTCACAAAAGACTATTCCGGGTAATACATGGGGCTGTTCTGGATTCGACAGGATAGTTCGAGTTTGATAAGCATGCGATCGGCAGATCTAAAAATGTACCAGTAAATATAACTGGAAACCAAAATTACGCTTTCACTGCTTAAGAAGAAGTAGTGGGTTTGAATTGACCAGCCTACGGGTCTATTTAAACTTCAGCTCAGTAGGATAGTTCCAACACTGCAGTCATAAGTGGAAAGGCGAACTCAATAGGACTAGTTGCTTCGAGTGGTTGTTTCGTAACAGCTTGGCAATGAAATTTTTATGGAACTAAGCATGTAGAAAATCAAATGATCGGCTGTTTTGGACCGGGGTTCAAATCCCCGCAGCTCCACCAATACGCACCAAAAACTGGAATGAATAATTTCCAGTTTTTTATTTTTTCGTGTATAATTGTTAACAAGGAGTGATATGCTATGGAGAGAAAGTTGATGAAAGAAAATCTAGATGAAATTACAGAAGAGGAAATGCAAAACTTCGAGTTGGTCAATAATATGATTTTGACAATCTCTAGATACGATGTATTTCAATCTATGGAGAATAATAATCAATCATACGGTATGCCAGAAGTATTGTCATCAAAATTCAAGTATCTAGCTTTTATGGATTGGGTTAATTACCTAGGTAATTTATTAAAACATGTGGAAAAGTACTATAGGAATAAGTTTGATTTACCCGAATTACTTGATAAACATTCTATTTATGAGATGCCTGGAGAAGTAGATGAGAAAAAAGAGCAAATAAATAAAGGAAAATCTTGGGATAATTTTGAATATATTACAGTTCGTGATAGAATAATCAAATTAAGAAATAGAGTAAATCATGGAAATCTTGATCACACTCAACTTTATAGAGCGCATTTTATTTTGCTATTTGAAAATAGAGACCTGAATATTTTTGAGGGTTTAGTTGGTCAATTCACATTGGTGCAAAACAAATTGATAAAAAATGCGGTTAACTATTTGAAAGAATAAGGCATTGAATTTTATTCATCAGTCGGTGTTGAAAAAATCACGTCAATGAAATAATGTTTGTGAGACAAGTTGGTGCGGAATAGTGCATTAATACCCTCAACTCCACCATTATGATTATAACAATTTTATAACTTTAATTAAAACGTCTCTATTGAGCCGTTTTTGTTTGCTTTAGGTAGCGGAAAAGCACTAAATAGCAATCTGGTGGGAGTTGGTGAGATTTAAAATTATGATAAAAAACATTAAAATATCTTCATTTTTAAACAAGTTTATTGATGAAAATAGAGATTCTCGTGATGGGGTTTGAACTTTCATAAAATTTGAATTTTTCGTTCGGTTGATGAGATTTGAACTCTTCAGAATTACAATAGAATATTAAGAATTAGAAATAGAAGTTAAGACGTGGTTTATTTTTGAATTAGATGATGCTATAATATTACTATTACTTTTGATTTGAATTATTATATAGGGTTATTGTGAATATTCAGTTTAAACGGTTTTTGAAAAAAAACAGATACAAGGATATTAATAAAAGAAAAGAGTGATTAGATGAAAGAGAAAATGAAGAAGATATTAGACCATATACACAAATATAATGTCTCAAACATGGCATATATGA
>Ga0180007_10000660_pt1 | contig 54537 bp, 48 predicted proteins | sample MM_PC_MetaG_FD_121122 | JGI IMG/M metagenome (GOLD analysis project Ga0180007, IMG submission 121122) | Groundwater microbial communities from the Aspo Hard Rock Laboratory (HRL) deep subsurface site, Sweden - MM_PC_MetaG | ecosystem: Environmental > Aquatic > Deep subsurface > Groundwater...
AAGCTGCCAAGTGTAAGAAGAATTTCACAATCAAAGCAGAAGTCTTTGGTTAGTATTTAAAAACCATAAAACCGGACATTTCTACTTTGGTAAAAAGCGGACATTCTTACTTTGGCTTGACACATTCCCCCCTTTCCCTTGCACACTACCCTATAATATGGTAAACTTTAAAATCTTTATTATTATCGTATTTTACCTGAAAGCAATAAGTTATGAACATATACTACTCCCAAAACAATAAAATTATTTTAAAATTTCTGACCGTAATATTATGCGCTGCGTTTTCTTGTGCATTTGTCAGACAGAGCTTTGCATTATCTTCTAAAATAGTGTGTGATACTAACCTGTTTCAAAATTCTTTTAGAGAATTTTCTTATCCAAACAGAAATCATACAAGCATTCCACCGCTTCAGCAGCAAGATATTTTCCTCAAGAGAATTGCTTCAGCCCTTGAAGCTAATATATTCGATGATATATTCGGCAAGAAAGTTACCTATATTGGAATAGAGGAACTCAGCAATGCCAATAAACATTTACTCTTAGAACCCAATATCTTGAATTCTGACGTGGATGGGATTTCTATAGATATGGGACATGTTCCCATGTCATTCGATGATATGGATGCAATTTTTCAAGATACCAGAACAAAAGTATTTGGTTTTAATTTCTGGGAAAAATACAATAGTGAAATAAAAAAACGCTCAAAATATTACTTAGGACGAGTTGATAGAGTTCCTCTTTCGTCTTCTTGGGAAGAAGACTTGGAGTCAAAAATTGACTATTTTGGCCGATTTATAATACGAAACATGTTAAGAGATAAGCAAAATAAATATATTATAGATTTTGTGCGTAAGCTTCTTTTTAAAGATGAGCAAGGTAATATCATTCCATTTATTTACAAACCTTTTAGTGGCGTATCAAGCGAAAAAGCAGCAGCTGACCTCATCAATACCATGGGCTACAAACACACTGCTCCCGTCCATGTATTCCACGACAATTTTGGAGATTATGCATTTGTAGAGTATATTACACAAGCGCCAGAATTCCCTGGAAAAATTCGCAGTGAAAAACAAGCTCGAATGTTGGGAAAGCTCTTACCTATGTTTTATATTCTTGGATTATCCGATATAACTTTTAATAATATTCTTCTCTCAGAAAACGAAGATTTGGTTCCCATAGACATGGAGGCGATTTTTGGAAAAGGATTTTCTAACATTAAAAGCTTTGAAGACTTTGAGAAAATATACCGGGAGTACAGGGGGGGACTGTTAGGAGGTAATAGAGTTCTTTTAATGTCCGTGGAACCTACAGGCATTTTTCATCAGGCATATCAGCAAGGGGTTCAAGAGTCACTCTTGCAGATTAAGAAATCTGAAAAAAAACTCAAAAAAGAAGTTCACACTTTCTTAACAAATAAACAGGCTATGACACGCTTATTACTTGCAAATACAGGTGAATATGGAGATGACCTGAGTTTACGAGGAATCGTTCCGTATTATCTAGTTCCGCTTAATTCTGAGGAAAATAAAAACATAGAGAAAGCAGCCTTTTCACGCATCGATGAATTATTGGAACTGGAAAAAAATTACCAAGTAATAATAAAACCTCCGGCAAGAAAAATAAGAGATCCTGGTTTAAAGAGAAATTTTGCTGTAGAGCGTTCCATATAATTCCATATAACAAACTTCCCTTTTTGATATAAGGGGACACAATACTTAATTGCTTATTAAGTACGGGTTTTTCTCCCTGGTTTTTGCTTAGCCAGTTTAATATTAAGCTGTTCTTCCAGTTCTTTTACAAACCCCTGCCCTCCTAAAGGCCTGCCTGTTCTAGAATGCTTTCTTATTTTCTGACTAATGTCTTCATCCTCAGCATTTGCAAGAAGATTATGCCAGTCTGTTATAATTTCTTGCAATAAATCATCTTTAACCAAACTATTCTTTTGTTTTTTTAGATGTATTTTTATACTTGACCACGCATAATCTTTTGCTTTACCTACCAAGCTTGCTCTAACTGGATTAAGTAAGACATATCGCACTGCAGCTATTAGATATCGTTCATCTAGCACATGTGAATAAAATCTGCCCTGCCATAAATATCCCGTCCACAGTTCTCTCTTATTTATTATTGTTGTATAATTTCTATGAGTTTCACCAATTGCTTGGGCGAGGCTTTGCTTTTGCTCTGGGATAACTATTAAATGCACATGATTCGGCATTAGACAATAACTAACTACTTTTAGATTAAACTTTTGAGAATAAAATTTTAGCAAACGCAGATACAACTCATAATCTTCTTGCAAAAAGAATACTTTCTGTCGTCTATTTCCCCTCTGAACAATATGGTGCGGATACTTCGGAGCAACTACTCGCGCAATACGTGCCATGACCTTCCCTTATTTTTTTGACCTTTATTTCAATGAATTAAGTATTGTGTCCCTTATTAGGTTATTGATTGATAATGCGAAATGCGTTGGGGAGAATCATCTGGATTAAGTACAATACACACAGCATCAATTCTATAGTTTCCGGAATATTTATTGTATGCAACATAAGCCTGAGCGCTGCGAATAAGCCGATTAATTTTGTCTTTATTTATTGTTTGCTCCGGCGAGCCGAAATATTCATTGGTTTTGGTTCTTACTTCGACAAAAACCAGCAAATCTTTTTTCTTTACAACCAGATCCATCTCTGAATATTTTGTGCGAAAATTCTGCTCAACAATCGTGTATCCTTTTTTCTGGAGAAATTTTCTAGCTATATTTTCTCCGATCATGCCTGTTTTTGATTTATTCGTTTTACCTACATTCATAGTTTAATTCTCAAGCGATATTGCAAAGCTTCCGCCATATGAGCAATATTGATTTCATCTGATTTATCCAGGTCCGCAATAGTCCGCGCTACTTTTACCATTTTATAGTATGAGCGGGCAGATAAATGAAACTTTTGTCCTGCTTGAACCAATAGCTGTTTTACTGGTTTTGACAAAACACAATATTTTGCGATTTGTTTATTTTTCATTTCCGCATTAGTATGAATTCCATCCTCACTAAACCGCTCCTGTTGGACCTGCCGAGCTTGAATCACTCTAACGCGTATTTCATCCGAAGTAGTTTGTCTTTTTTTAAGCGGTTCAAAGCGCGCTAACTCTTCTATATCCACTACCGGAACTTTTATATGCAGGTCGATCCTGTCTAATAAAGGGCCGGAAACACGCTTACGGTATTTTTCTATTTCCCGCTCCGTACACAGACAAGCTCGTTTGGGATGATCTAAGTATCCGCAAGGACAAGGATTGGCTGAGGCAGCCAAAATAAACCGGGCTGGATATTCAACTCTTTGCTGGCTGCGGGAAATAGTCAACCGACCGTCTTCCATTGGCTGGCGCAAAGCTTCAAGCACACTGCGAGGAAACTCATTGAATTCATCCAAAAACAATACACCACGATGCGCTAAACTTATTTCTCCGGGCTGAGGCTTTGTTCCCCCTCCGGTCAGTCCCACCTGTGAAACAGTATGATGCGGCGCCCGAAACGGCCTTGTCCTGACCAAAGAACCTTCCGGAGGTATTCTGCCGGAAGCTGAAAAAATCTTAGTCACCTCCAAAGACTCTTTTTCACTCAAAGGAGGTAATATCCCGGGCAATGCCCGCGCTAACATTGTCTTACCTGCTCCTGGACTGCCAACCATTAAAAAATTATGCCCTCCGGCTGCCGAAATTTCCAAAGCTCTCTTGGCCTGCTCCTGACCCAAAACTTCCGACATATTAAACTCAGCATCAAATTTATCCTGAGAAGATTCTCGATATTCTGTAGGCATTATCTGAATTAACCCGGAAAAATGCTTTATCAGTTGATTTAAGCTCTCTACCGGATAAACATTTACTCCCTTAACAATTGCCGCTTCGTTTGCTGAAGCTTTAGGTACAAACACATTCACAAAATCATTTTCTTTAGCAAATAAAGCCAATAATAAAGCTCCCTTAGTGTGACGTAAACTCCCATCCAAAGAAAGCTCTCCGAAAAACAAACTTCTTTGTGGTAAACCGCATTCTAGCCCTGAACTTAAAATCCCAACAGCAATCGGCAAATCATAACAGGAACCTTCTTTGGGTACATCAGCCGGCGCCAGATTAATAATGATCCTGCGCTGCGGAAAACTTAATTGGGAATTTACTATTGCTGTCTTTACCCGCTCTTTACTTTCCGCAACTGCTTTGCTCGGTAAACCAACAATCTCTAGTGCCGGCAAACCGCGTGAAGCAACATTTACTTCTACTTCAATCCCAATTGTTTTAAGCCCTGAATTGGAAACTGAACATACCTTAACTAACATTTATCTGCCTCTTAATATTTAGATTATACTTTCCGGCTTCTTCGATAATTAAACCTTTTAACTGCAGCAATGAAATTTCCATGCTTACCTGCGGAATTGAAGTGCTTAATTTGTAGGATAATATGTCTATATCCATAGGCTCATACTTAAGCTCTGTTAGGATACTCTGCTGTAATTGGCTGGAACTGCTTATTGAAAGATCTTCCGCGAATCCTCGCGCGCTGATTCCATAAAAATCCATAATATCAGCAGCAGATGTTACAATCTGTGCTCCTTGTTTTATTAATTGCATCGGACCTTTGGATAAAACACTGGTAAGCATTCCCGGCACAGCAAAAAGTTTCCGCTCAAACTTAGCAGTCAAGTCCGCAGTAATCATTGAACCGCTTTTCTGACCAGCTTCAACCACCATTGTCGCGGATGATAATCCGGCCACTATTCTATTACGGCGGGGATATGTCCATTTATCCGGAGGGAAATTTCCTTCATATTCCGATACAATCAATCCATGATTGTCCAATATCTGCTCATATAATTTTTTCTGATATGCCGGGTGAATAATCTCAATGCCGCACGGCATACAAGCAATTGTCCGACCTTGAATATTAACTGCCGCTTGATGCGCTGCCGCGTCAATTCCATACATAAAGCCAGAAACAATCGTTATTCCAACTGCGGCTAATTCCGATACAAGCAGATCTGTTATATGTTTGCCATAGCGGGTCATTCTGCGGGCGCCGACAACTGCCAAGCACTGGGAAAAAATATTTTCATCCCAAACCCCTTTATAATAAAGTCTTTTCGGAGCAGCTGGAATCAGCTTCAGCAATTTAGGATATTTAGGGCTATCAATAGAAATACTCTTTGTCAAAATTAAGTTCCCCCATGCTTAGCAAAATTATTAATATCACAATTCGCCTTATATCATGTCTTAATTTATCTATTTTGTTATACTTTTATATAACCACACGTTTGTGTGGGTGTCAAGCGTTTTTAACGAAAAAATTGTTACCTGCTCAGGAATTGAATTCCCTAATTGAAAATGAAAACTGTAAAAAAACATGAAGATATTAAATCAGGAGAGGCCCATAAGCCCAAAACCTATAGTGACTGCTGAAGCCAGCGATTGATAGATACGGCATGCTTGGTGATATAAAATTTCTCATGCCGTGATGCCAAGGCAGACAGCGAAAAATTATTTTCAACAAAATCTTTTCCGGCTTTTCCCATCTCAGTTGATAAATCATTATCTTGAAGCACCCTCTTCAGTGACCTTGCAAATAATCCCTTATTATTCACCGGTACTATATATCCTGTTTTTCCGCTTCCAATCGCATCGGAAACACCGCCGACATCATAAGCAATGACGGGCACCTCCATTGCCTGCGCTTCAAGTAATACGCGAGGAATACCTTCGGATTGTGACGGCAAAACAACAACATCACTGGAAAAATAATAATCACGTAATTCTTTCTGCGTCAACTCTCCGGCAAAAATTACATTATCAGCAATACCATATTTTTTTGCCAAGGACTTGATCTCCTCGCAAAAATCCAGATTATCAGCACGTCCGGCAAAAACCACTTTTACGTCAATCCCTTCGATATGCAAATCATATGCGATTTCCACCAAATCAAGATGCCCCTTATTCGGATCAATTCTGCCCGGCAGAAAAACAACTGGTTTATCAAACTTTTTAGGAATAATTCCTGAAGCATCCCGGGAAAAAAACTTCGTATCAATCCCATTGCCTAGATAACTGAAAACCGCCTGCAAAAAAGAGGGAACATTACGCTGACTTACTCCGCCAACCGCCGTCACATTTTTTAACCGACTCCGCGCGGCAACATCATTAAATACTGTATTGTCCAAATGATTCTGAACTAAAACAGGAATGCCCCGGGCTTTTGCCGCCTCTATAATAATTCCTGACTCACTTGCGCCTATAGTATGAATCATAACAAAATCAACCTGCTGAGAATCAAGAACCTGCTGAATTTTTTCTTTTACTCCCGTATAATTTGATGTCCGCCCTGTTTCATGGTAAAATTGTCCTGACATCGGCAACCTAGTAAGAATCGGCATAAACCGCGTCGTCTGCAACCAGTACTTAAGAATATCCGTCACCTTAAGCTTTTTCAAAACCTTTTTCCCCATTGAATATAACATCCCCCCCGCCGAAGACGCCTGCACTGTTTCAATACCTCTGGTTTTCAGCCATGATAAAACAGGCGCTTTCACCAGAGTTCCCCTGCCAATCTTTATTTGCTGAATATCTTCATTATCTTCACGTACAGTAATATACATCTGAATAATTTTCATATCATTGCGCCGTAAAAGCGCGGCATTAAGATTCTGAATATGAACCTCTGTCCCCCCGGTCAAATCATAATAAGAGGAAAACCGCAATATCGTCATTCCATCAAGAATTCCAGGTTGTTCATAAACTGCAAACAATGCCTGAATATCCCTTGCTTGAATATAAAGACTCGGCGCTAAATTTTCTCTATTTATATTCTGCGCAGAATATAGATCGCTGCATTGCGCTGATACACTAGAAAAAACTATCAGGAGAAAAAACAGAATTATATTCGTTATTTTTCTAAAATATTTCATATGGATTCTCGCAGATTATAGACCTCAATACTTAAAAATTGTGTTTTTTTAGTTAGTAAACTATACCATCTTCACCTTACTATTGCAAATTAATGAGTTTTCTATACTATCTAAACTAAAATCTCTCAAAGCTCACCTATCTTACCAGGCAAATTAGGATTTTCTCTTTTTCCTAAAAACCCTCCAATTCGTAAGGTTCATTACTTTATTCCAGGCCGAAATAAAATCCTTTAGAAACTTTTCTTGAGAATCAGCGCATCCATAGATTTCTGCCAAAGCCCTGAGCTGTGAATTCGCCCCAAAAACAAGGTCAATACGAGTAGCCGTCCATTTAAGTTTGTGTGGATGTCAAGAATTTTTGACAATTTCAGTATGCTCTAAACCCTTTGTTTATTGCGCATAACCAAGAGCCTTTAAGCTCTCAAGCCTTTTTGCCTGCTCAGCGTCATCAAGCTTTTGAATCACATTCTTTTCCTGGCTTTCATTGGGGGTGAATTTTATATGATATATGGCATAAATTTTTTTGTCTGGTGGATTAAACTCGATTTCAACTGAAAATTTTTCTTTGTCAACCTGAGTTTTGCCCAATTCCAGATAATAATATGGGTGAACTGAATCGTACTCCTCAGCCTGGTTCAACTGGGCAGGCAAAGTAAATGGTTTATTTCCATCAAATCGATACTTTAATCCAAGCTGATTTTTTGTATAGGAATTGCCAAACATTCTTATTAATATACTCACCTGATAGGTCCCATTCGGTACTTTCGCGGATAGAGTCAGCTGCGGCAAGCGGCCTTTTTCAGGTAAATAGGCAAAGTATTGATCAAAAAGATAAGTATTTAAAATACACGGCTTGTTTATCTGATCTTTTTTATCCAAAAAAGAAGAAAACTTTGGTTCATCCAATATTCCAATGCTGTCCTTTGGCGATATTTTAAAACTCGACATGAGATAACAAAACGGATAATCTATTACAGTATTTCTTTTTTGTTTGTCCTGGCGCAATTGATATGGACGCATTTTTTGTTCAAAAATTTTTCTTAACTTTTCTTTTACTTCATAATTTTCATTTGAAATATCTTGTTTTTCCTTAGGGTCATTCTTAAGATCAATCAGAACATCTTCAGTCAGATACTTATAATCATCTAATTTTAAAATGCATTTATATTCATTTGAACGGATAAAATTCCGAGAGAATATATAACGCTTGCCTTGAAGAAAAGGATATTTAATAAATTTCATCAGACTTGTTCCATCCATCGATTTATTTTTGGGAAATTTAAGCTTGCAAATATCGATAATCGAAGGCATAATGCCCACCGATTCGGTTAAAGCTTTTATTCTAATTCCAGCAGGGATAAGCGGAGGAAAGCTCATAATTAAAGGCACATGAGTCACCGAATCCCACGGAGGGCCTCCATGAAATAGACCATGCTTGCCGCTATCATGATCGCCAAGATTCTCCCCATGGTCCGAGGTAATAATTACCAAAGTATTTTTTTCAAGGTCTAACTTTTTAAATTCACTATAAAGTATTCCAATCCATTTATCCGCGTATTGTAGATTGCTATCGTATAATTCCTTAAGAATTCTAATATCTTCCTCGCTCCAATTTTCCAGGGAACCGTACTGTTTGACATTGGCCTTCTCTCTCACTAACTCCACAGCAGCAGACATGTCACTCTTTAAAAATTCTGAATCTTCTTTTTTAACTCTATAAGGGATATGCGGCAGCATAATATGGCAATAAATAAAAAAACTTTTTTCTTTATTTTTCTCAAGCCAAGAGATTACTCCTGATACCGGTTTCAGATCATCGAACTTTTCTAAAGAAGTATTATCGAGACTATAAGATTCATAACAAGAATTATAATAAACTTCATCAAATTTTCGGCCAAAGTAATCGCTGGGTGATGCTAAGAGCGGATGCTCCGTAAATAAAACTGTCCTATAACCATTTAAGGACAATACCTCAGGCAAAATAATCTGCTCATCATCATAACTGTTAAAGATTGTCCAGGGGGCTTCCACTTGAAAATTAGTTTTAAGATAACGACCCGAATGGTCAACAAATACTGGTTTTGAATAATAACGTGAAAAGAAGATTTGGGGCACTGACCTCTGTGTATAGGTTGCTTGGGTGAAATTATTTAAGAACATCGCCCCTTTGCTAGCGATTGCATCTATGTTTGGGGTAGTGTTTTTTTCATACCCATAACAGGAAAAATGATCGGCACGAGCAGCATCTAAAACAATAAATAAAACGTTTACCTTACTTAAACGTTTAGGATTAATCTTTAAATAAAATAATACTAATATCGCTGTCGCAATAAGCAGGAAAAGAAAAACTTTTATTAGCTTTTTCATGAGAAATTCCAATAGAGTGTATACAGTTGAATATTAATCCGGAATATAAATCGACACAAGACTTAATTACTTAACAGGGCCAGATCAGGCATTAGGAGACTAATTCTAACTCACCACATCAATTGCCTCTAATATCTAAACTGTTTCAATCGTCCACTTGAAATATATTATACCACATCATATTACAACAACTAAGCATAAAAAGTTTTGATTGTTAATTTACTCCCTATACTATCCGAGTTTTGCAATTGTTTAATTTTGGAATAAGTTAAAAAATATAAAAACCCGATTTATTGTCTTTTTATATTTGATAAACAATACGATATTCTCTATACAATCTGTGCTGCTGAATTAATTGCAGCTAATACTACACCCCTAGCCCAACTAAATTTAATAAACTATTATGTCTCTGCATATACTGCTTTTACTATTCAATCTTTAGCATCCTTTTTGCTTTTAAGATTGCTTCCAATTCAACAGCAATCTCGCTGCTTAATGAAGCGCAGGCAATACTCAGTGTTTTGGCTAAACCAGAATAGTTTTGCGGAATGACCGGATGCCGGAATTCTGATCTTTTGATCATAATCGTTTTTGAATCTTTAGGATCAATAACCATCCATTGCGCGACAAGGAACATGTCTTTATCCAGCTCGCTATCAAGCTGAATAATTTCTAAAACTACCTGATATTTAACCTCAATCGATTGATTCCAGGGATACAAAACGAATTTTACCCCAGGAATCATGACCAATAGATCCTCTCCTATTATGCGCTGCAGGCCAATTTCCAGCGATTCTCCCCAACGATCAAATTGAGCGAATTTAATCATTTTTTCTTTGTCTTGGGTTACAATTTGCGGCCTGTTCTGATATCCCGGAATTTTAATTGGCCCCACGCCAATCAAGGCATCTGAAGAAATATTTATTTTTTTGCTGACCAAATTTTCCGAAACTGCCCCAAGCACATAAAACCTGGGGCTTGGAGTAGTAGGTACCAAGGCACAACCATTTAAAACCAGACAAAAGCAGGCAATGCATATAAACCGGCAATAATCTCGCAGTAAATTTATCAAACCATTATTTTTTTTCTGTTTCATCTTTTTCTCCTTGTGTAGAGACACAACACCAGCCACTCCCATTAGGCTGGGTGTCAAGTCAACTATAACAACACTCTAATAAGCATCAGTCGCTGATCAACGTTGGGAATCAGCGGATTTACCTTTTAAAAACGCTTCCGGATGTTGTTCAAGATATTCATTAAGCAAACGAAATGATAGCATTGCCTGTTTTATCTCCGTAAACATATTTTGCAAGTCGCTTGAATTTACCAATCGATCGATTCCTTGGGTGGCAGTCTTTACATTGTTGGCGATTTCTTTAATAGGAAGCTGCTCCATAATCGCAAAAATATCCGGCGAAGTAGAAAGTGTAGGCAATTCCGGATAAGCTTTCTGAATATTGCGCAGCTGAGCAGGGCTATCCGGGTATAAATCAAAGGCGATCATCAGCTCTCCGGTTAAAAAACTCCGAACTTCAAGCTTTGCTCTTAAGCCTAATTCGATCAACTTCTTATCCGCTCCCGCTTCCCCAAAACTCGGAGTACCTTCAATCCGGCCTTGTTCAATTTCGATAATTACCGGCAGCATAATCGTTCCCGCTTTTGAATCATAAATCAAGCTAATGTCTTTAACTGTGCCAATGCTGACTCCCCGAAACATAACCGGAGCTCCTACGGAAAGTCCTTTAACCGAACCATCAAAATACAAAACAAATTCATTAGTTTTTTTAAAAAGCATTCCCGAACCAAAAACCACTATTCCGATTATCAATAATATTAGTGCCCCTGCCGTAAACACTCCAATAATGGTTTTGTTCGCTTTTTTACTCATTGTTTAAGCTCCTGCTTTTTAGCTCTGGTTAAAAACTGAATAACTTTTTCATCCTGGGAATTAGCCAATAAATCCTTCGGCGAGCCTGTGGCGATCATGGTTTTAGTTTCCGCGTCAAGAAACACGGAGTTATTTCCGATAGCAAAGATACTGGCGAGTTCGTGAGTAACAATAACTATCGTAGCGCCCAAACTATCTCTTAGGTCAAGGATCAAATCATCAAGTTTTCGCGCGTTTATCGGGTCAAGACCGGCTGAAGGCTCATCAAAAAAAATAATATCCGGATCCAGCGCGATTGCCCGCGCCAGGGCGGCTCTTTTACGCATTCCTCCGCTTATTCCCGAAGGTAAAGAGTCCGCGTATTCTTCCATGCCTACCAGAGAAAGTTTTAACGATACTATTTCCTGTATCTGCTGCACAGATAACTTAGTATACAGCTGCAAAGGAAGCGCCACATTTTCGCCCACAGTCAAAGAACTCCATAAAGCTCCGCTTTGATAAAGAACCCCAAAACGCCGCATAATATTTTTTTGCCCTGGCTCATCTTCATCCCAAAAACTTTTTCCAGAATATAAAACCTTGCCTTTATCCGGCTGCTTAAGCCCAATCAGACTCTTAAGCAAAGTGCTTTTTCCGCAGCCGCTTACCCCCATAAAAATAAAAATATCGCCTTTATTCACGCTAAAGTTAAGATTACGCATAACCGGAATATTATTATACCCGATATCAAGATCTTTCACTTCAATAATCGGCAGCACTTTTGAATCCATGGTTTATACCCCTAAAATCTGACAAATAAAAGTAATGATTGCCGTGGCGATTACAATCCCGGTTATCCCGGTGACTACTGCCGAGGTAGTGGCCATTCCCACACCGGCCGCGTTTCTTTGGCAATTAATCCCCCTCAAACACCCCGACACAGCAATAATCACGCCAAAAACAATACTATGAATAAGCCCTATCCAGACAAAACTAAGCTGTACGGCTACTTGAGTATGATTTAAATATTCAATCGGATTAAGCCCCAGCATGCCCACACTGATAATAAAACCGCCTAATATACCCATAAGATCCGCGTATATTGTTAAAATCGGCATCATAATTACTAGTGCTATGACACGCGGAATAACTAAAAATTCAACTGGCGAAACCCCTAATGTTTTAAGCGCGTCGATTTCCTCGCTTGATTCCATCATCCCCAGTTCTGCCGCGAAAGACGCCCCAATACGTCCGGACACAATGATCCCGGTCATCACTGCTGCCAATACGCGCACCATTGCGATCCCAACTATATCCGCAATATAAATTTGCGCCCCGAAAATTTTAAGCTGTATTGACCCGACAAAGGCCAGAATCATGCCGACTAATAAATTTATTAAACAAACAAGCAATAATGTATCTACTCCGCATCTCTTGACAATAAGCATAAAATCATCCCAGCGAAAATATACCTTGCCTTTAATTGTCCTGGAAAAAGAAACCGTAATATCCCCCAGAAAATTGAGTATTAAGCACAGGCTTTGATAAATTTGCAAAACCTTGTCTCCGGTTTTTTCAAAAAACGACTCGCGCGGCTGTTGAGGTAAAATATTTTTTTCATGTACTTTTAAAGCAATCTCGAGTAGCTTCTGCGCTCCCGGCGGTAAATTTTTGTGATCAACCTGAATTTTTTTTTGCTCGCACTCCCTGATTAACTTAAATAAAAAAGCAATAAGTCCGCTGTCCCACTGCAACTCTTCGGAAACATTAAGATTGATTTGTCTGATATCAGGATGACTGGTGAGCTGTGCGGTAATTTCCGTTATCGGAAGAAGCCCGGCAGAAATCTGCCAATCTCCTTCCAATTTAACAATAAGCGTTTTAGGTATTGAATAATCAAAATCAAGTTTTTCTAACATAATAATTTCATTAAACACCAATCTTTTTATTGCCAGCAAGAATATTTCTCAAAAACTAATCAGATAAAACTAAAAACGCCACGTAGCCCCTCCGTGACGTTTACTCTATTTTTATATTATAACACTTCACAAGGAAATGCACCATTAATCATTAATTCATAGATAATTGAAATATTGAACTGCCAATATCGGACAAGTTTCGCGACTAGTTGTCTCAATCTGAATCCTCAAAATACTCTTTTAATACCAAAGTATATCCCACACCAATACGCAATTTTATTTTTAGAGGCATTCTGCGTTTATCCTTACTGATCCAAGTTTCAAATTTATCAGGGACACTTATAAAATGATAGGTCTCAAATATATCTTTGCTGATCTTTAGCTGATCTATTGACTCCAATTTTATCTCAAATTCAGTAGGAAGATTTGCCTTAAAACTTTGCCCTATTTCCAGTTCAGGAAATGTACGTAAATCATATAGCGCCAGAATCGCATTATTGATCGGGCCATCATTTTCAATTACAGATTCCTGTATTTGTCTACAGCCTCTAAACTTCTTGGTAGTAAGCGTGAAATTTTCCTGATCATATTCCTCTACTATACGCTCTTTTCCCAACCACCGGGCGACATCACGTTCTATGCGAATCGGCAAGAATGTCTTTAGGTCGCTATAAATTATTTCAGTATCCTCAAACCCAAATATTCGCGTTTTCAAAGTATGCAATCTTACATCCTGCCCGCATAACTTAACTATTCCTAAATCACTAAAATCAGCTACTCCCAAGGGGCTAATCGTATAAACAAACTTGTTTACAGGATTAGCCAGCAAACAAGTTCCACTTTTTACCCCAAAGACATATGCGAATGATAAAATTAGTAAGCACAATACTGATAAAACAACATTTTTTTTCATAATTATCCTCTACTATAAACATACCATATTATCAATAATTATGCTTAAAAGCTTTAAAAAAATAACCCCTAGCAACTTATTTATTTACAAGTGGTTAAAATAATTGTCTCCCCCGCTCTGGCATTCACTCCATAGAGAAAAACCCTATCTTCACCAAAGGCTTCAGGAGGTGTTATAAAATAAAAAAGGAGCCATAATCGACTCCTTTTTTATTTTAGCGACTCCCCCTATTAGACGAGTTTCGCAACTTTTTGAATGAGTTTAATCCATGACCATTGAATGAAAACTATGCCGAGAATTAGCCATGGATGACAGAACTGTCTTCACGTTTTATTTCACCGCGAGGGCTTATTTCACAACCTTCTTCGACCTTGACCTTATACACCAAGAAGCGTTCAGGAATTGCCAATTCAAATTCTTTATACGACTTACCCTCGTGTATGCCTCTAATAATCCGCTCCGCGGAAAGCTTTATTTCTTTTTTCTGCAAATCTTTCCGGCATTCATCAAAGGTCTTACCTTTTCCAATAATTTTCACCTTACCGTTCAATCTAAAACCAAGCAGAGAATTAATATCAATAAAAGATAAAGAAACTTCCGGATTAACTTGTAGATTTTCGGCGGTTCTGCCGATACTATAATCTATAAAATACACCGTGCTGCCCTCTATCTTTAATAATAATTTAGAAGAGGAATTTGGCTTTCCATTTTTACCAGAAGTAGCCATTGCGACAAATTCTATTCTTTGCAGAACTGCAAAAGCCTTCTCTATTACACTCATAAATGTCTTTCTGAAATTGAAAAAGATGGTCCTTTAAATTTTTAGGGGCAACCCTCGCGTGTCCCACTGTTTTGGGACGGGGAATCTCGAAACTAATTCTTTCAATCCCAAAGTTGTTCTTCTTATGCTAATATACTCCTGGATTACTTTAATCTCAAGCTAATTTTTATTTTCTAAGCTCAGGATAAAAATAATCGCCGTTCCTCTACCTTGCGCAAAAAAGTACATTTATCCGATAAGGGAGAAAACGCTTTTTTTCTTTAAAATCCCTTTTGCTTCTCACCGAATTGCTAAACAGAATAAAAAACCACTAACCATGTAGTGATTTTATTATTTTTGCTCCCGTATTAAATGAGTTACACTGAGCATATCTACTAATATACTCATGACCTTTGGTGGCACAATTTTTTAACAGCAATTAGATTGAACGCTCCATCGCGTAAGAAGTAAATAGAATATCCCTTTTTTCAACTTGGAGGGCAGGGGGTATCACGGTATATTTATGTTGATCCGGATCAGTGCTCACTGTCTGTTTTGAAGCATTTTTTCCTTGCTTATGCTGTGCAAATCCCATGAATATCGCTTTTTTAGCCTGCGTTTTATTAGGAGACTTCGAAGAAACATCAGTATCAGTATCCTCAACTGCTTGTTTATTTGACCTGTTCAGCCGTTCCCATAGACGAGCAACTATTAATCCAGTAAGAACTGTAACCGTGCCTATTCCCCCAATACACACTGCAACCCAGGCAATAGACAGCACGCTTAATAAATTAAATATTCCTGACAAATCTTGCGTATGTTCAATAGCTTTGTCGGCTTTTTTTTCAGAAATATTCAGCGCATATTCCACTTTTTGCTCTTCTGGTTTTACTTTGCTCGCAACCGGATATTTTTTATCTGAAATAACAGTGGATTCTGCTGCTTTCTTAGAATTAGAATCACGCTCCTTATTATTTTTTAATTTTTCCGGCATTGTCTTGAGCTCTTCTGCCTCTATCTTTTCTGGCTCCGTAACCTCATTAGATACTATTGGTTTGATTTCAATCCGTCCCAACCAATCCGTACTCCGTCCAAGTCCTCCACGTCGTGAACCAGGTTTTTTTACTTCCGGGTCTTTATCTTTATCGATATTATCATCCGAGGCATCCAGATCTTCTTGCCCATCATCAGAATTATCTATATCATCTTCTCTATCTTCATCATTTTTATCAAATGGCAGAATTTGCGGCAATCCTGTCTGCCCCTCACCGCGGACTTCACCCCATTGGACCCAACCTTTCACTTTCGAACCATCTAAACCCTTAACCTCCATAAGAAACATTTCAGCGGGATAATCTGTATATTTATACACAGGATGATATCCTGCTCCAGCAGATAAAAGAATCGACCCATGCTGACCATTAAAAGCTACCACTCCTGCTGTAGGATAATCATCATATGGTATTGACCTTTCTAATTTCCCTGTTTTAAGGTCATATAGTGCAATTCCTCGGTTTACAGAAACAGCAACAAGCGTTTGCATATAATCTTCATTGTTTTGCTCATTATCACCCACAGTATTATCAACTGTGATTATCAATGGATTATTCACAGAGGGAGCTGTCATGATTTGCATAGTGCTCTGAGGATCATCGATGGGCACTATAACCAATCGATTCGTCTTGTCATATACCCCTTCCATACCAAAAACTATCCGCCAGCCCTTATCATCGCCCATGGTTCTGCCGGCTGCAGGCTCTGTAGCCAAAGCTATGGGTGGTGTCTGAACCCCCGCTAATCTAACCGGAAACCCCGGCAATGAATCTTTTAAATCACTAGTCAAGCCATAGACCTCAGCAACTGTTGGCTCATTCCGGTCTAAAGGCTCAGCATCTAATCCCAGGATAAATATTTCTGATTTATTGTCCCCATCAGAATCCACAGATACAGGTGTTTTGTATATTACCTTATCAATAAAATTGCGGCTAGCGATTTCCTTACCCAGGGTAATATCAACAAGACTTAATTTAGTCTCATATTTATTATCTGTTCTGCTCTGGCCATCATTGCCGCTTATTCCAATACCCAGATTTTTTTTATTGTTGCCTGCTTCTACTGCAAACAAGAAAACAGTACTGCCGTACCGGGCTTCCGGGACTTTAGTTTGATAAATTTCTTTCATCCCATTATTCCCCAGCTCAAATACCTGCACTAAATTCCAAAGGTTTTTTTCATTATCCACAACATATGCGGTTATTGCCAGTTCTGGTTTTTTGTCTGCGTCAAAATCAACAACAATCATATCCTGCACCAGACAATAACTATACTCTGCTTTGCAGATATTTTCACTCCATTTAACTGTTCCAGTTGCATTCATAACCGTTATCGTAGCAGGGAATTCATTGACTATTAATTCGTCAATTCCATCGCTTCCCTCGGTTCCATCTTTTTTACTAAAATCAGCTGTCAATGTTAAGCCATAAGGACGCTCTGTTTCAGAGGCATTTTCCCAACCCGCTACATCATTACCTTGCGAGTCTTTTACAATACTATTCTTGCCAGACATAAGCATAAACATCTCTTTGTCTGGCGAATCATTCAACTGTGCTAATATATTTGAATATACCCATCCTGGCATTTCCTGCGGCCAACCCGGAACAAGCGAACGATTAACCCCGATATTGCCCTCACATACAAATTCCTGGCCTTCTGTGTTTTTAACAGTCAAACGCAAAGCATACCAGCCTTCAGCTATATTTTCATCAAGCGTACCCAGCACTCCATTAGTTACCGGAGTCTCACTATAATTAATCGTTGTCCATTCATCTTCAGCAAAGTTTTTTATCTGCAGCGTGTATGAAGAAAAATGCTCCCAGCCTCCGTATACACGTGCTGTTCCGATAATCGGACGCCCATTATATACAACTATGTTTCTATCCTCATTTTCAATCAGCGCCACACCCGGATAGGCCACCTTAAGCGCTTGTTCAGCATTAACAACCAGCATCTGTCTTCTATCCACAGTATTGATCTTGATATCACCAGTATTCCAGATAATGCTGGCAATTTCTTCATGATCAAACGGAACAGAATAAAACCCATGCACCATAGCCTGGTTTATTATTATATCTGCTACAATCCCGTTTCTATAAGGTGCGGAAAAAGATGTGCCGCTCACATACTCTGTATGTCCATCAGGAAAAATGCCCAAGATATCTTCACCCGAAGCATAGGGAATCCACTGGCTGTAATTACTAAAATCTGATGCTTGCCCATTTATATTAATCGAACTTACTGGATGAAAAAGCGGTCCTTCCCAATAATGCCCCCAATTATTTTGATCAAAATATGTTCCTATATTTCCCGCGGCAGGACCAATAAAAATATTGGTTAGTTCAGCAGCACGTTTCCAAGCATCTAGAATGGAATTTTCCATAAGCCCATCAGAGCCGAAACTGCAATTTGCGATCAGCCTTTTATCCAGCCCATTTTCAATGGCAAGATCAATCAGGTCTTTGATCGCCATTAAAATAGATTCCGTGGTTCCGGATCCGCCGGGCAAGCCTCCGGCATTAATAATTTTTACAGACGAATAAGGCGCTGCTTCTTTCAAGACACCGGCAACTATAGTTCCGTGGGGATTGTCACTGTTCGGATCAAAATAGCTCTGCTCAGGATTTATTACCATTCCTTGCAGATTTGAATTGTAATCCCAAACACCACTATCCATAATCCCTGCACCTACTGGGGGAAATACATTGCTGTCATATTGATTTAATATATCCCATGCACTGGGTATTTTTAAAGCCAGAAGTCCCCAATTTTCAAGGTCATAAGGTTTTATATTCGGATCAAAATAATTATTAATAGCATTGACCTCATGCATAATGTTTGGTTCTGCTCTCAAGCCTGTTTCCTCTGAATTAAGTATTGCAGCAGCAATTGCAGGATCAATGTCTTTATTGGTATAGGTCAGCTTATAATAATCAGTGAACGGATCCGCTGCGGCTCTCGGATCATCATTCATATTAACAATAGCACTTCCCGCTTCGCTTGGCGCGGTAAACTGATTAAGAATGCTATCTTCATCATAACCGGGAGTAAGCATCAGGGGTGTTTTTTTCCCATCTTTTCCCAGGATATAGTTTATAAATGTTTTCCCGGAAAGAGTCATCATCTTGACTTCCCCGCTATCAGAATCAAATGTAACCAACATATTGCTTGCCGCCATATAAGTACCGATTCCCGCAAAAGAGAATATCGGCATAAGTATCTGTGCGAACACAGTAATCAGAAATATTGAATTTCTGATGGTTTTTTTTGCTTTTGGAAAGGCATATTCAAAAAATAATTTGCTTACTTTTATTGCTGAATCAAAAATCTCCTTTGAAATACTAAGAATTTGATGGCCGTTAAAATACCTTGATTTTATATTTTCTTTTATTAAATCATTCTCTAGTTCAATGGATTCAGACAAAGCAGCTAGATCCCAAGTACTAGCATCAAGAAACAGCCCCCTCATGTTTTGTTCATTTAGAACAAGAGTTGGAGAAAGCGTCTGGCAAACAACAATAGTTTGAGCAGAAGAATGGGCAATTCCGCTTAATGCCGGCTGCACTGGCAATAATACAAAACTGTAAATCAATATGAGACTTAATATTCTTCTTAACATTTTCCGTATCCTTTTATATAGTATAGAATTTTTAAACCAAACAGTGATTCAGCATATTTTAAGCTATAAACATTAGTGCTTAATAAAGTATTTTATAAAGTATACCACTTAATTGATAATTTGCAAATTTCACTGATTTTTCTTTATAAACCCGATTACCCTATAACCTTAAAATTAATTATTTAGAGGTATTATAAAATAAAAAAGGAGCCATAATCGACTCCTTTTTTATTTTAGTGACTCCCCATATTAGACAAGTTTTGCAACTTTTTAATGTATAAAAATACTTAGAAAATTATGCTTAATCATTTAATAGAACGCTGTTCTAATATACTTCTAGCTTATTACATAAATCTTCAAAACCATCCGCCTCAATATCAAACTTTATCTCGCCTACTTTCCCAAAGCCTTCACCCAGATAATCTTCTTCTGGGACACGAACATATGCCGTATGCATCCCGGCAGTCTGAGCCGCTGCCAAATCACCTTTATGGGCTGCAACCATCATGGTCTGAGCAGGTTTTAATCCCAAGAGGCTAATCCCTTTAAGATAAGCTTGTAAAGAAGGTTTATAATAACCCAAAAACTCACACTAAAGGATCCCATCCCATTGCACATTGGCTCTTTTTGAACTGTTGACAATGCTTTCCCAGCTCAGTATGGAAAGAACTACACCCGTATATTTACTGCGCAAACGGCTGATTGCTTCAGGAGCTCCGGCAAAAGCTTTCAGATTATGCCATGTAGATTTCACCAGAGACATTCGGTCAATTAAAGTTAAAAACGGATAGCTATTTGTCAAACTGTCTAATGCCCTTAAATGCATATCATCAGAATTTATCCATAGCAGATTTCCCTGTCTAACCTGCATGTGAACTCTCATCATTTCTTCCCGCCAGTCAACGGCGAAGGCTTCGCAGTCCATTACTTGACCCTTTTCAGCAGCCAATGTCTGAATTTTTTCCCGCGCTGTATTTTTCCAATCAAATATAGTCCCCCCGACATCAAAAAAAAGCGCTCTGATATTATCCATAAGTTCGTCCATTTTCTATTACTTAAATACTATTGTAACAAAACTATAATACCCCAGGAATAAATTTCTTATTTACTTGCTTCTGATAACTAACATACTCAGGATAAATTATCTTCAGCTTTTTTTCTTCCATTTTTGACTTTGCATTAAAGAAAAAAAGCAAACAGGCTGATAACATTAATCTCGCAGCATCCCCTGTCCACAGGCTAAAACTGAAAACCATGATTATAATAGCACTGTACGCCGGATGCCGGACAATAGAATACAGCCCCGTTGTAATCAATTCTCCTCCAACTTTTGGTATTGGAGACGGACGCAGATTGTCTTTCAGCGTTTTTGCGGCAACAACCATAAGGACCAGCCCTACTATGCAAAAAAACATGCCTGTATTTTTAATAATATCAGGCAAAGACAATTCAATCTTAAACGGCCAGAGCACAATTAAAAGCAAAAATGCGGTTTGAATAGCGACCCAATATTTATTCAGCATCATGACTTTCGCATTCTCCTTCTTATGCTAATGCTCCCTGTCACATTACACCTTTATGTCTGCCTTTCATATAAAATATATCTCACCCGTTTGATAATATTAAAGAAAATAAGCTAAAACACTATTAAACTTACGACTGGTTACATCTTACTCGGATTTGGCGTCTTAATAACCATAAAGTTTACATCATCATTACCTGTATTTTTTATAGACATCGGGGTTTGATATGCAACAGGAATAAGATCGCCCGCTTTTCCTTGCGTATCTACCCCATCAAGTATTACAGTCGCTGATGAGCCCTTTAAAATTAAAAGGTGGACATTTGAATTTGCATTATGTCGCGGCACTTGTTGCCCCGGCTTAAGCGCGATTTGCATAACTAATAAATCATCCTGATCAACTAGTTTTCTTTTACCTAAACCGTTATCTTGATAGGGAATATTATCCAATACATTTATCATAGTAAACTCCTCCGCAATAATTGCTATTGTTAATACGCACGATATTGTACAGTAAGCATAATTTTAGTAATGACCGAATTCACAATAAACCGCCCTGATTAAAGCTATGCGCCTACCATCATTGCCGCGACATCATCATCGGCGGCAGCTATTAATTTAATATTAAACTTTTCAACAAGGACTTTCACCACATTCGGAGAAAGAAAAGCTGGCAAGGTCGGTCCTAACCGCATGTTTTTAAAACCCAGATGTAATAACGCCAAAAGAACGATTACTGCTTTTTGTTCATACCAGGCAATATCAAATGAAAGCGGCAACTTATTAACATCATCAAGACCAAACACTTCCTTAAGCTTTAAGGCAATAATTGCCAACGAATAGGAATCATTACATTGTCCTGCGTCTAAAACACGCGGAATGCCTCCGATATCACCCAAACCTAGTTTAATATATCGGTATTTAGCACAGCCTGCTGTTAAAATCACGGTATCTTTGGGTAATTTTTCGGCAACTTCCGTAAAATAACTGCGGGGCTTTTGGCGACCATCACAGCCGGCCATAACGATAAAACGTTTGATCGCGCCTGACTTTACCGCCGCGACAACTTTGTCCGCTAAAGCAAAAACTTGATTGTGCGCAAAACCGCCAACAATCTCTCCTGTTTCTATTTCTTGAGGAGCTTTACATTTCTTTGCCAACTCGACAATCTCGCTGAAATCTTTACTTCCCCCAGCAGATCGATCAGCAATATGCTTTATCCCAGGATAACCAGCCATGCCGGTTGTAAAAATCCTCTCCTTATAAGAATCCTTCACCGGAATAATACAATTTGTTGTCATCAGTATCGGGCCATTAAAGGTCTCAAAGTCTTTGTTCTGATGCCACCAGGAACCGCCATAATTTCCCGCAAAATGCTCATATTTCTTAAACGCTGGATAATAATGCGCCGGCAGCATTTCGCTATGCGTATAAACATCAATGCCCGTTCCTTTAGTTTGTTTTAGCAATTCTTCCATATCCTTTAAATCATGCCCTGAGATCAAAATCCCGGGATTATTTCTTACCCCCAGATTCACCTTTGTGATTTCCGGATTGCCATAAGCACTAGTATTAGCTTTATCCAATACCGCCATGGCTTTAACCCCATTTTCTCCGGCTTCAAGAACAAGCGCGGTTAATTCATCCGCTGACAGCTCTTTTGTAATCGCGGCCAGCCCTTTGAACATAAACTTAAAAATCGACTGGTCATACTGCCCCAATACAGCCGCATGATCAGTATATGCCGCAATTCCTTTCAATCCATACAAAAGCAATGATTTTAAAGATCTAATATCCTCATTATCACTGTACGAAAGCGGGCTGACTTCAACTGCCTTTTTCATAAATTCATCCGCTGAATCAGCTGTCCAAACAGCAGAATCATGCAGACCTTCTGGCGCAATTTGTACTTTTTGCTTAAGTTCAGATCTTAATACAATTGCTTTTTTGATAAGTTCTATAATCCTATTATCATCAAAATTAGCATTTGTAATCGTTGAAAAAAGAGCTTGGCAGGTAAACACCCCGTATTTTTTATCAACATTTCCTGCCTTCTCAGCATAAAGCGAAAGCCCCTGTAAAACATAAATCATTAAATCCATTAAATCCGATGTTTTTGCCTCTTTACCGCAAACACCCTTGATTGTACAACCTGTATTTCTTACTGTTTCTTGACATTGATAACAAAACATACTCATTTCATTTACCTCCTTTTTCTTGTTTACTGATTTTTTTGACTAATCCCTTAACAGTTAATTTACCAAATTCATTTTCTACTAATTTTTCAATCCTTTTAATTTCTTTGCGCAATACACATGTTTTTCGATTTTCACATATCTTTTGCTGAAACATACAATCCGAAAGCTCGATTTCTCCTTGAAATATCCGAATAATATCAACTATTTTTATTTTTGCAGGATCTGCTATTAACTTAAGTCCCCCTTTAACCCCTTCTTTTGAAGAGACGATCTTATATTTGATCAATTCCTGCATAATACTTCTCAAGAATTGAAAAGGCATTTTTTGCTTATTTGCTATAGAGCGCGCGGATAAATATTCTTCTTTATGCACAGTCAATTCAATAAGCGCTCTGATCGCATAATCTGTATTTTTAGTCAATAGTTTCATTTCTCACTCCAAACTGATACTAATATAGCATCAGTTTATAAGCTTGTCAAATATTTTTTAAACCCACTTCATATTTTTGAGGTTCTCGACCTTGCGGGGTAAAATAAAAACTCTAAAAATTAAACTCACACCTTTTAAACGTAGGACCATTATTTTCTAGTTACCGAATCGGTGAGATATAATAATGTTTAGATACGCCTTCTATTTGATTGTAATAGAAGAAAGCCTTCTTGTCGGCATTTTCAATAGCCCGCACAATACTGGGAAGTTCCTCAAAAGTAATAATTGCCCGGAGTATCTTAACATTACCTTTCAAATAACCGCCATGCCCATCCTGTATCGTATATGTCCGATGCGGGCATACCGCATTAATACTCTCCCCTATTTTTTCAGGAGCTTTTGCTATTACATTTATCAAGGCCAGCTTGAATTTACGATAAAAATTGTTCAAAGTCTCAGCGCTCATGAATATATAAATAGCGGTATACATCAAAGTATTTATAACCGGCGCTATCTGATGAGTTTTTATAAAAGCCAAAGCCAGACCAAAAACTGTGGATACAATAGCAGCTATGACCGCGATACTGCCCACTGGTTTTAAATATTTCATTGAAAAATATGCCGCTAGCACATCTTCATCACCAGTCGATGCCCCGCAACGAAAAGCTATCGCTTTAGCAATACCGGCAAGGATACCGCCGAAGATTACCAAAATAATCCGTTCATTCTGGGGTTCAGGGCTGGCAAACTGATATTCAGGAAGCACGCTTAACAAACCAACAACAGCACCTATGACAAGCGCTGTCCTAAAGGCAAAACGAAAGCCTATTTTATAAAACGCGAAAATAAGCAGCATGGACTGAAAAATCAAATACAGCCAAATAAATATTCTTTGATTATCAAAAAAATACGCAGTGGCAATAGAAAAACCTTCCGTACCTGTCATGATAATCTGTGACGGAAAAATAAAATACTTGATCGCCACAGCATAAAGCGCACCGGCAAAAATTATAACAATGTATTCTATTATTTTTCTTATATGCTTTGGCAAAGTCATTATAATCCCTCTGGTTTAATTTTCCTGATTCAATATAATACAAACACAATCAAAAATCACTTTATTTCTTTTAAAAAAATTCCGCTAAAAACAATCCCATAAAAACACCTCGAACCAAACATCCAGAGATCTCGGAATAAATAATTCTAATTGTTCATCTTTAAATTTTTTATCAAACTTTATGGTATAAATATTAATTGTTTTGTTCTTTCATCTTATAATTATTCTTTACTAAATACTTTTCTAACATTATTGAAGTCATAATCACCAAAGGCAAGGACACGATTAGCCTTATTGCGGTAAATCTAATCCCCAGAAAAGATGCTTCAAATATTGTCATCGGCACTCTGGCAATTGCCGAAGCTCCAATATAGGTAAAAATAATGCTGAGTCTTGCGCCTTTATTACGCAGAGCATACGCAATCGGAAAAGCGACATATAACCCGCCCACGACAGTTCCGGCAAGCAACACCACCCAAAGATATCCCAGGATACCAGCATCTTGACCTAAATGCTTTTCCACTGTTTCTTTTTTAACCCATACCTCAAATAATCCTATTAGAATAAAGGCAAACGGTAATATTTTCAGCAATTCTTTGGAAAAAGAAAAAAAGTTAAATCCAATTTCTTTGCCCGGATTAAATCCAAAACTATAAGAAAATCCTAAAAATAGAAAATAAATTATTATTCCCGAAATTTTAATCAAGACAGATTTTTTCATCAGAAAATCTCCCCAAAAAAGATGCCTGTAATAATTGCCACAATAATCGCGATAAAAAGACTAATGCTGTTTCTTATAATCGTCACTCTTTTTCCAAAATATTTTTTCTCTATGGGATAAGTCAAGACGCCGACCATCATTAAGCTTGTCGTAAAAGCCGACAAAATCGTATAAGAAACCCCTTCTTTCAATAGAATACCGCATAACGGAAAGGCGATAAACCCCGGTACCAAAGTCACAGAGCCCAAAAATAATGCCAAAAGAACTCCCTGAAATTGATTCTCTTTCCCAAAATAATTTGCAAGATTTTCACTAGGAAAAATAAAAAGAGTGATCGAGATGAAAATTAACATAAACAAAAATGCAGGCAAAATATCTATCAATTTCTTATAAGCTATCTTAACCGCCAGAAATGTTTTTTTACGATTGATCATAAAAGAAAACAGCAATGCTAATCCGGTTATTGTTTGTTGATTAAATATTTTTGAAATGTTTTCCATTGACCAACCCCTGCACATTCTAATTTCATTAGGATTTTATCTGAAAATAAAATAACCTCCGTTTTTTCTTGACGAAGGTTTTACTTTTTTATAGTCCGGGATTTCTTCCTTCTCAACTCGGGACTTCATAGCTATATTTTTAGTTTACAGCTGCTCCATCAAACTGTCAAAAAGCTTATTCCACGACGTATTTTAACAATGCAAAACATTTATTTACAAATATTTATGACTTCAGAAACCATGATACTTACATCCTACGACGCGCACTTTATATTTTAAATTTAAACAATTCCCCACCACAGAACACGTAAATTCAACAGAATGACCATCGCGTACATTTTTACTTTTAATGCTGAATGAGTTTTTTAATTATAAAACTATCCCAACCGCTTCTGAAATCTCATTGAACTCAAAATAAGAATCCCCACCCCCATAATCAAAAGCGCCAGCATTTGCGGCCATAAAATATTAAAGCCGCTGCCTTTCAGAAAAATCCCTCTAAGAATAACCAAAAAATACCTCAGCGGATTAAGATAAGTGACATATTGAATTATTTTTGGCATATTCGCGATGGGGAACATAAATCCCGAAAGCAGCACCGCCGGAAAATAAAAGAAAAAAGTCGACATCATCGCTTCCTGCTGAGTTGAGGCTAATGTCGATATAAATAATCCAATACCTAAAGTAGTTAAAAGATATAAACAAGTTGAACCAAAGAGCAGAAGGATATTTCCTTGAATCGGCACCTTAAACCACAAGACCCCGACTAATGTTACTAAGACCGCGTCGACTAAGCCTATTACCGCAAAAGGCAGCAGCTTACCAATAATCAGTTCATAAGAGCGGATAGGGCTAACGATCAGCTGTTCGATCGTTCCAATTTCTTTTTCCCGCACTATAGCCATCGATGTCAAAAGCAGCGTGATCAGCATTACGATCAGGGCGATAACCCCCGGAACATAAAAATTCCTTGATTCCAAATTATCATTAAACCATGCCCGGGTCTTAAGCTCAATTTTCGGAAAATCATTAGGTCTGTGCAGCAGCGTTTTAGCGCGTTTATCCAGGATCCCCAAAGAATATTTTTCTACAATCTGATTAGCATAATTTAATATTATCGACGCTGTATTAGAATCCGTTCCATCAACGATTAACTGCACCTGCGCCGTCCTATTTGCGCCAAGGTCTTGGGCAAATCCCCGATTAATCCGAATAACCGCATTAACAAACGATTTATCTATCAAACTCTCCTGTTCTTTATCTGTAGTAATATTTCGCTTCAGATCAAAATACCCCGAATAAGTAAATTCCCTGATTAAGCTTCGACTCTGTGCGGATTGATCTAAGTCATAAATCGCGGTTGAAATATCCTTAACATCCGTGGTAACAGCATAGCCAAACACCATGACTTGGATAAGCGGCATGATAAATATAACCGCTTTCATCCGCGGATCGCGAAAGATCTGAATAAATTCTTTGATAAGAATATGTTTTATCCGTTCAAACATTTAGCCGACCTTCTTTTTGAATTTTCTATTGGCAACATTCAGAACAATAACAGCGAACAAAAACAAATAAAAAACCTGTATACCCAGGACTTTCATTCCCACCCCTTTTAAATAAATCCCTTTCAAAATTACAACAAAATAGCGTGCCGGAATAAGATGTGTTAACACTTGTATGGCTTTGGGCATATTCGCGATAGAATACATAAACCCCGAGAGTAAAAACGCGGGCAAGAATGTCGTAACCATGGCCAACTGACTTGCCACAAGTTGATTCTTAGTCACAATAGAAATAAGCATCCCCAAACTCAATGCCCCGACCAAAAAGAATCCGCTTAAAATAAACAGCAAAGCCACATTTCCCCGTAATGGCACATGAAATAAAAACTGCCCCATCGCGACCGCTACAACAACATCAAACAGCCCAATCGTAAAATAAGGAATGAGTTTTCCCAGAATAAGTTCATTTGATTTAACCGGGGTTGAGATCAGCTGTTCCATTGTTCCGGATTCCCATTCTTTAGCCACAGTTAATGACGTCAACAAGGCGGCGATAACCATCATAATCACGGCAATAAGTCCCGGAATAATGTAATTTCTACTCTTTAAATCAGCATTAAACCAAACCCTTGAGCGCATATCGATAGGCGTCATATCTTTAATCCCTAACTGCGACAACTCATTAACAATAAGATTCTTATTATATTTCGCAGTAACCGCGGTAACATACCCGATAGCAATCGTCGCGGTGTTTGAATCACTGCCATCAACCAAAAGTTGCACCGGCGTATTCTGATTAGATTCAATTCGCCGAGAAAAATCAGTGGGAACAACCATGGCCATCAGCGCCTGATTTTTATCAATAGCTGCCTGAAGATCTTGATATCCCTCAAAATATCCGACGATATTAAAATACGGCGAATTTTTAAAATCCAAAATGTAATCTTGCGACATTTGTGTTTTATCCTGGTCCCATATCACCAATGGGACATTATCCACATCTAAGGTCAAGGCATAACCAAATAAAATCAATAAAAGCATTGGGATAGCAATCGCCATCCCCAGGCTCCTTGGATCACGGAAAATATGAATAAATTCTTTTTGGGCAATAGCCTTAACTCTGATTAAATTCACTTTATCTTTTCCTCATTTTTATCATAAGACTCGATCAGTGAAACAAACACATCTTCCAAAGATGGTTCAATCTTTTCGATCTTATAATTACTCGCTTTCTCATTTGTTAAAAAGTCTTTGATCAGCGGTATAGACAATTCAGCGTTTTCCACAACCGCGTGAAGCGCGTTTCCAAACAAAGCAATCTCTTTAACAACTTCCAGCTTCATCAAACGTTCAATCCAATCCTCCGGAGTATCAATTATTATTTCTAACACCTCTTCCCGCATAATTTCAGTTTTTAATTCATGCGGACTGCCCAAAGCAATAATATTACCTTTATAGATCAGCGCTATCCGATTACAATTTTCCGCTTCATCCATATAATGCGTTGTCACAAAAACCGTTACCCCATTTTTCGCCATTTCCTTAATAAGTATCCAAAAATCGCGTCGGGATATCGGATCAACCCCGGATGTCGGTTCATCTAAGAATACGATTTTGGGTTCATGAATAATTGCGCACCCCAAGGCCAGACGCTGTTTCCATCCTCCGGCAAGAATCGCTGTCCGGCTGGACCTTAGATCCTCTAGCCCGGCCATTTTAATAACCCACTCTTTTCTTTCCGCTTTTTTTTGATCACTTATTCGGTATATCCCGCTATAAAAGTTAATATTTTCCTCAACAGTCAGATCATCATACAAAGAAAACTTCTGTGACATATATCCAATGTTTTGTTTTATCGCTTCTTGTTCTTTTATAATATTGTTGCCTCCCACATGCCCATCGCCTGACGTGGGAGAAAGAATCCCGCACAACATCCTAATCGTCGTCGATTTTCCCGCGCCATTAGGCCCGAGAAAACCAAAAATTTCCCCTTTATTGACCGCAAAACTAATTCGGTTGACCGCTGTAAACTTTCCGAATTTTTTTTCTAGATTTATGACTTCAACTGCTTTTTCACTTTTCATCTTTATACTCGCTTATGATAGAGATAAATGCTTGCTCAAGAGTTTTAGCGTTTCTTTCTTTTTTTATATTCAAAGGAACATCACATCGAAGCAGCCTACCTTTATGGATAAGCCCGACTCTTTTACACCGCTCGGCTTCATCTAAATAGGCCGTTGAATAAAATATCGTCACTTTTTCTTTTAAAAGCTGATAAAGGATTCGCCAAAAATCTCTTCGGGAGACAGGGTCAACCCCATTCGTCGGTTCATCCAAGAAAAGAACTTGCGGAGTGTGCACAAGCGCGCAAGCAAGCCCCAGTTTTTGTTTCATCCCGCCCGAAAGGTTCCGGGCCAGCCTATCCTTAAACGGCGTTAAATTTGAAAAATTCAAAAGCCGCTTTATTTGCTCAGGCCTTTCTTTTGCCGGAACAGAATAAATGTCCGCGTAAAAATTAATATTTTCCATTACGGTCAAATCCCCGTATAGCCCAAAGCGTTGCGACATATAGGCAATATTTTCTTTTATTTTCTCAGAGTCTTTGACAATGTCGCTTCCGTTTACCCACGCCTGACCGCTTGTCGGCTCTAAGATGCCGGTTAACAAGCGCATCGTCGTAGTTTTACCGGCACCGTCAGGACCGACCAAACCAAAAATTTCTCCCTTGGGGATTTCAAGTGACAGAGCATCAACCGCCTTCACATTAGCAAACTTTCGAGTTAATCTATTTGTTTTAATCATTTATTGCTCACCTTATTTGGATATAAGCATCCGCTGGCATTCCCGGCTTTAATTCAAAATCAGAATTATCTACATTGATCTTAATCCGATACACAAGTTTGGTTCTTTCTTCAACTGTCTGAATATATTTGGGCGTAAATTCCGACTGTTGAGAAATAAATGACACCCTTCCCTTATATTTCTTATTCGGATAAGTATCTATCTGAATATTCGCCTCCTGATTAAGTTTAACTTTACCCAAATCTGTTTCATTGATATATCCCGTAATCCATACATTCTTTAAATCAATCACGGTAAAAACCGAAGCCCCCGGCTGAATAACTTCCCCCACTTCAGCACTCTTCACCAGAATAAAACTGTCTAAAGGTGAACGTAAATCCGCGTAGCTTAATCTTAAATTTGTCAAATCCAAAGATGATTGCAGCGTCTCCATTTTGGCTTTAGCAACACCGAAATTTGTTTTTACAGCATCTCGTTGTTGTTGCGGCACTGCCCCGGCTTTATAGAGATTTTCCGCGCGGGAATAATCCTCTTCCAGCCTTTCGTAGTTAAGTTTCGCTTCTTCATACGCTGCCTCTGACTGTTTTTTTATTGCCCCAAGCTCCTCTTTGTCTAAGCTGGACAAGACTTCTCCCTGCTTGACAAATTTACCTTCATCTGTCAGAATTTCTTTAATTTTTCCTCCCACCTGAAAAGATAAGCGGACCTCAGTGGCCTCAACTGTCCCGGAAATAGGCAAAGAATCACTAGCCGTTTTATTTTGAAAATGCTTAAAAATATTTATCGAAATAAAGCCAATAACTACTATGATCAAAATTATTTTTATTTTTTTCTTCATTTTGTCTCCTCCTCAAATAAATTAACGCCCATAGTTTTATTTAAATAGGCATGCCCCATAAGATACTCGTAAATTCCTTGGCTAAGATTTTCCTCTATCTGACTCAAGGATATTTGCGTATCTAAGACATCAATATTTGTCCCTCCGCCGTTTTCATATCTGACTTCTGCTATCTTTACCGCTTCCTTGGCTGCTTCAACGCTGTCTTGCTGTGATTCAATAATTGCCTGGGCTTGAATTAGATTTAATACTCCCTGGCTCACTTCCAACGAAACTGTTTCTGCCGCGTCTTGCTTACTCAACTCTGCCTGCGCGTATTTTGCTTTTGCTTCATCGACCTTTGCCTTAGCTGAAAAGCCGTCAAACACAGGAATACTTATGGAAATCCCAATATTCCAATTATTATGCCTTGAGTTAAAAAGCGCTTCGGCATCATCTGATTTATAATCATAGTTAAACCCGGCATTAACTCCTGGTCTTCCGCTCGCCTTTGCCGCTAAAATTCCCTGCTGTCCAATCTTGATCTCAAGGGCTTTTATGATTACATCCGGCCTTCGCTCATAAGCCAGTTGCAAAAATTTTGCTTCATCTATATCAATTGCGGAATAAGTCAACTTATCCTGAAATAAAACAATTTCCTTTCTATCTATACCGATTAACTTCTTAAACTCTTCAATTATCAATTCTTTCGCGTTTTGAGCCCGCACAAGCTGCGGCACTACTTTGGAAACCTGAACTTTTGATTGCAGCAGGTCAAATTTTGACACCGCTCCCTGCTCGAATTTTTTCTTAACAATCTCATAATGTGCTTGCGCCTGATCGAGTAATTCTTGAGCTATGCGTTCAGTCTCATAAGCGAGAAGTATCCCATAATAGAGTCGCTGGGTTTCAAACTCAACAGCCAGCTTTCGTAAACGCAGATTCTCTTTCTGAACTTTAAGCCTCAAGTTTGCTTGTTTTAAATTCGCGATATTCTTCCCACCTTTAAATAGTGCCTGTTCTACAGATACGCCGACCCTTTTTTCATCTTCATATCCCACAAACACGCCAGGGTCTTTATCTGAATTACTGGCTTGTGCCGCGCCCAAATTCATCACTGAATCTCTGTGCGTATAGCCACCATTAATATTAACCTTTGGCAAAAATTCACCTCTTGCTCCTAAAATCCTCGCTTTCGCGGCTTTGATTTCATTTTCCTGGATAAGAATATCTTTATTATTCTTAAAAGCCAATGAGATCGCATCCTCTAAAGACAAAGAAACTTGCCTGATTTCGATGATCTCAGCATATAAACATGAACCAAAACCAATTGTCCCGAGAAAAACCAGGCTGATTATCTTGAGTATATTCCTCTTAAATATATTTTCCATATCTTTTTACCTCTTTTTTTGGGAGAAAACGAATAGCGAAATAAAATCCATTGTAAAGCTGTTGATTGAATAAACCCCATAAAAGTCATAGCCGCGGCATCAATATCTAACCCTGAGTCAAATTCTTTTTCCTCTACCCCTTTTTTCAATACCTTCTTTATTCCCCCCATGTACTGCTTAACAATTCCCCTTAACCTCCTAATTAGCAATTCATTCCCTGAATACATTTCATCAGAGAAAATAACCCGCGGTATTCCTCTATGCGTCTCTAAAAATTCAATGTGTTTCAAAAAAATATTCTCAAGACATTGGCTAGGCAAATTATTTTTACTACATGCCTCACTTATTATCTTTTGCAAACTAATCTCAACTTCGCTCACGATTGCCTCAACAATCGCTTCTCTGCCGGAAAAATGGCGATAAACATTGCTATTGGTAATACCGACTTTCTTGGCAATAGCCGCAATCGTTAAACCTTTAAAACCATCCTTGGCAATTACATCTAGAGCAGCAGCAATTATCTGCGCTTGCCTGACAACTGTTTTTTCTTTACTGCTTTTCATTAACTCTCCCGCTATTATTATGTGAATGTGGTTTCACATTCACATAATAAAACAAAAATATAATTCTGTCAAGATTTTTCTTTGGGAGCTTCTGGAGGATAAAGCAAAAGACTCTAAAAAAACAGGGAGCCCAAAAGGACTCCCGTATTTTTTAACTCCGCGGTTAAATTAGTTTCAAGTTTGAGATCAAAAATATCAACTATTATATTTCATTTTCTTCAAAAGAAGTCCCGGGAATCCACATGCTTTTTGCGGTTCCAATAGATGTCCCGTATTATTCTATTACTTTCATTTTTTTGAGAAAAAGATTCAAAATTAGCTATAGCGTCCTCTTTTTTATGGGAGAGTTCATTTATTGACGTTATTTTTGAATAGAATATTAAGTAAATTAATATACTTGATAATCCTAAAACTAGAAAAATAATTTTCATATCTAATTCATATTTTGAAGCATTAAATAAAAGCTCTAACCAGGAAGCAGTAAAAGTTATTTCTAATAAATCCTTAAGCATAAGATGGTGATTTTTCACATAAGACATTAAAACTTTATAAGCTTTAAGGAGAATTATAATAGTTGCTACTACCTCTAGCCATATGAGCGATTGAGGATGAAAATTGCCGAAATCTCGGGTATTAATCATTCTTGAAATATCATGCGCAAAGTTTAAAATTCCCAAAAAAGCATGCATTAGCATAAAAATGATTAAACTAATAGCAGGAATCAGTGCCGCATACGATGCATATTTATCTAATATTGCTTCTGTATTGTTTTTTATTTTTTTCATTGGATAGCCTTATTGTTAATCAAGATTTTGGGTAAATTATTTATTTTATATTTTTTCAAACTCAGAGGAATCTTTAATTACTATAACTGCTTGTGCTGCTCGTTTCTGGATTTTTAAATGCATTTCATTTTGGTTTTTGGGTTGATCCTGCAAGTTAAATACAAACGTAGCGGAAATTAATAATACAATAGTTATTAGAATTGGTTTATTCATATCAGCTCCTTTAATTAGTCCTTTAATATCCTTATTAATCCCTCTTATACTTATTTAGATACTATTTTTTTAAAAAAGTTTCCATCTTAATAAAAAATCTATAAAAAAAGGGATAGCCCAAAGACTATCCCTTAATGTAATTATATCTTATCCCTGCATCAAAAACTCTGTTGTTTTTGTTTTATAACCTTTCTGGTATTAGCCGATTTAACTTCTATTATTAAAGCATATAAATAACAGGACCTATACATAACTTTAATGCTTCGCAATCAAGCATCTTATTTAGTATAATAAATAATCAAATAAACCCCTAATCTTAATACCCCGGCCATTTGCTAAATGCTTGTTTTTCCAGCTTCATAAAACCATTGACATCCTTAGAAATATTTATCCATGCCTGCCAATTTTGATAATCAATATCAGGATAATCAAGCCGGTAATGAGAACAACGGCTTTCTTTACGCATTAAAGACGCCCTTAATTTCATTTCAGCATTTATAATCATATTTGAAGTTTCATGCGCCAATCTAAGCTCATGCAAATTAGCAGCTCTAAGCATAGGAACATGGTGATCACGAAGTTCTTCAACATAAGCCAATGCCGCATTAAGAATACGTTCTTTCTTAATATAGATAACAAAATTTGGAATCATTATCCCCTGAAGAATTTGAGTTACCCATGCCGGGCTATATCCTGTATCCCTCTTCAATGGCGCAAGAATTTCTTTTTTAATGATAGTCAGAGATTTTGTAGATATTTCTGATGACTCGGTTTTCTTGCAATATTCTGCAGCAGCTTCCGAAACAATCGCCCCCTGAACTGCCGAACCCGAAAGAGATGAGCCAATCTGAGTATAGATTGCTCCTGCCATATATGAACCCAAAGCATCGCCTGCGGCGTAAAGACCCGGGATATTTGACTCTCCTTTCTCATTTATTGGAACTAAACCTTCAGACTTATGAATAGACATTCCAGCAGAGGAACCACCAACAGAGGCACCACTCGGACCACTCGGCGCCCCACCTTCATGACCACCATCCACACTAGGACCATCTCCGCCTGAAGGCATTTGCCTAATAAACTCTTCGGGAGTGTACGGACCACCTTGAACTGTTTTCCCCGCAGACCGACCCGGCCCACTCTTAACAGGATTTCCCAACATATAAGCCTGATAGTTTTCATCTACTCCAAGATCGTGATGAACTTCTATACCGGTAACACCCGGAGTTCTTTCGAACATCCCGTGCCAACCGTTATAACAGTCCGCGGCATTTTCTGCCATACCGGAATGCCCGTCGTTCCACTCCTTACCCGTCACCTTAGCTCCAATATTATAAGCCATCACCGTCCCATCATGAGTAAGATCACAAATAGGAAATCCATTGGGTTTAAAACCACCCGCACCTGTACACAAAATAACAGATTTTGACTTAAAAATATGAATCTTTGCATCGTCGAAGCTAAAACCTGCTGCTCCTGCGATTTTCCCATTTCCCTTGATCAGATGAGTAATCATAATTCGTTCCATCACAGGAATATTTCTTTCTTTAATCGGCTTCATAAAAGCATTGTGACAAAAGACGGAAGAAAAAAATCCCCATTTCTTCAATTCATTAACTCTAGCCATTGAATGTTCGGCCATCTGTCGCGTATAAACAGGATTATTTGTCTTTAAAGCCGAAGCAGAAACTTTAGCCGTAAACGCATCAAGACTCAATTTTTCTTGAGAGGAATCATAAACGAACATTCCTTTAGCAAAAGGTGTTTGCCCTGAAGTCCCAAGCCGTCCCTTGGATACCATAAGCACTTTTGAACCAGCATCATAACCTTTTACTGCCGCAAAAAGACCTGCCATTCCCCCGCCAATAACAAGAATGTCGGTTTCATTTTCTTGATATTCTATACTGTCCAAATCAAGTTCTCTTTTATTTTTAGTCAACCAAGGATTCAATCCTATTGAAGCAAGTACTCCTGCTCCGATAACTCCACCCGCAAGTCCCAGAAATTGTCGACGTGAAATTTTATTTTCAGCTTTTTCATCCATTTCTAGAATCTCCTCTTTGCATCTCTATAAAATAGGTTCTTATTAAAAGGAAAATACCCCCTGTCAAAAGAATTATCATATATGCCGACAGAATAATATCTGTATGCCGTCCAAGATCAACAGCATGCCATGTTGCTAAAACAATAAAAACACTGGATAAAAGCCCGTGTGATATTCTCCACGATCTATAGTTTCTTTGCATTTTTTTTTGAAAAATCGAGGTTATGCCGAGAAAAAGCATAAGAACCATCGCAAAAATACCAAGAACAATTCCCCTGCTTCCAAAGGTTGTCATTATTGTTCTGAACGCTTCGATAGGCTCCACTCCTGATTCAAAAAATCGAGGGACAACGATTAAAAAAGGATGCGATATAAGAATCGGAATAAAAATATAGCTCAGAACCTTATGCAGTTTAAAAACCTTAGACATTTTCTGTCCTCTCAGCATAATCACATTGCTACGGCTCAGATAAAACTGTCCAAGCATGATAAAATACGCGCCTAAGGTCAAAAAAGAAATAGCATTTTTTAATACAGTCCGTTTTGGAAAATTACCAAGAAGCAAATATGAAAATGGGATTACTAGATAAAATAGCAGCCAGGGAATAAGATAATTTAATCTTGATTTTTCTTTCATTTTTTACCCCCAGGAAATAATAACCGGAATTGATTTCTCCGGTGAGATAGTAATAGCATCAACAGGACAATACATCCTACATAAATGACATATCTGACAATCCTCTGGAAAGGTAATTTTAGCCTTTCCAGTTTTTAAATCTAAGCGAATTACATCTGTGGGGCATGTCTTTACGCATGTACCGCAGCCAATACATCCATTTATGCTTTTTATCGACATAGCTTAATTTGCCTCCCATTATTCCATAAATCAATTTTTTATTCTTTTAAATTATTCATCAAAAATATTCTTCATTTTTTTACTTAAGCGCCGATTATTAACTTTCGGATGAAATACGATTAATATTCAATTTAACACCATCCCCTTTTCCCAAAGAATATTGCAAGGAAACCCCTGTTAAATAATACGCTAATTCCTCTCATAAAAAATATAAATGTCGGCCCTTGTTTTTTTTATTAACAAGTTTTTACCCCCAGGATAAGCTAAATATAATTATATGACTAGAAAAGAATAAAACAATGTTTATCTTTAATCCTGGAAATTTAAAAAATGATTCTGGGGCTTTCTGATTTTATTATTTTTTTTCAAGTCCCTGCTTTGCCAATTAAATATGGCTAAACCTAATAATGTAACCGTCCCTTACGCAACAAAGAGTACCCCGATAATAATAATTATTTTCTTGTTAAAACATTCTTTGCATTCTATAGCTGTCACACATTCCTATACTAGGAATAACCTTTGTCATTCAAATATTTTGCTTATTGATGTCTGGATTTAGGAAAGTCCGTTGATTTAAGAACATTAACTGTACAGATTATTCCGATCATACCAGCAAGAATATCCGCAAAAAGCCGCCCAAAAAACGCGCCTTTAATCCCAAAAAAGCGTGCTCCCAAAAATGATAGCGGAATCAAAAGAACCAAAACACGCACAATATTCAATATTGCCGCGGCAATCGGTCTATGCAGCCCCATTAAATAAAAACCTGAATAACGATGAACTTCTGCCATTCCATATCCAAACGAAACTATTCTAATATACATAACCAAAACTTTGATCACCTCAGGATCTTTTGAAAATATCCTACCAAAATAAGGCGCGATCATATAAAACACAACTACAATTAAAAACCCATAACAAATAGCAAAAAGAATAGTAAACTTAGACGCTTCTTTTATTCGATCCATTCTACCCGCGCCATAATTCTGACTGACAAAAGGCATCAAAGACATGCCCACTGTCATGGGAATCATAAAAGCAAACATTTCGATTCGAACAGCAGCTCCAGTAGCAGCAACCGCCGCAGATCCAAAACCTGCAATAATCCGAGTGATCACTCCATGAGATAAAGGAACTAACATCATACTAAAAATACTAGGAATACTTATATGCAGTATTTTCTTCCAAGATATAATTATCAATTCTCTGGAATTTGATAAAAAACAAATCAGATTATGCCGATAATGCAAAATAAATAAAGCCGCAACAAAAATAAAAAACTGCGAAACCACTGTTCCCAATGCGGCACCACTAATACCCATTTTAGGAAAGCCAAATAAACCAAAAATCAAAATAGGATCCAAGATCATATTAATTACAGCCCCACCAAGCATCAATAAACTTGCAGACTTTGAATCCCCAGTAGAAATAATAATATCACCGGCCATCATGGGGATGATCATAAAAACCATTCCTAAGTACAAGATTCTCATATACCCTTCTACCAGCGGTAATATTTCTGGGCCTGCTCCCAAAAATCTAAATAATGGCTGAATTGTCATAATCCCAACAGTTGATATAAAAACAACTATTATCGCAGCAAGAAAAAAAGCATGAGTTGTTAGAGCTGCGGCTTTTTTTTCATCCTTTTGACCTAAAGCATGCGAAACCAAAGTCATGGAGCCTGTACCTAATCCCCTTGCGACAAAGTTAAGAAACATAACAACCGGAAAAGTAAAGGCCATTGCGGCCAAAGCCTCTGTCCCTAATCTTGACACAAACCAAGTATCTGTAAGATGATAAGCATTCATCGCAAAAGTCCCCATAAGCATCGGGAATGCCATTCTAAAAATAGTTATTTTTACGCTATTTTTAACAAGTTTAACCATTTCTTTCCTCTAAATCAGTTGTATTATTATAATAAAGTATCGTTTAATATTTATCCAATAATTCCCTGTAAAGAAAATACAATATGATACCCCATCAAATCCAAAGCAACAAAAATAACAAACAAAAACCCCCGCCTTTTTCTGGCGAAGGTTTTACTTTTAACTCAAAACTTTATAATTATATTTCAGGCTTCCTCTTTCACTAAAAAATGTCCTGATTTAAGATCTCCCAGTATCTAGAAGCTATTATTCTATCAACATTTTCCAATATGACCCCTTTTATCGCAAAAATCAACTATTATATTTCATTTTCTTCAAAAGAACTTCCGGGGATCCACATGCTTTTTGCGGTTCCAATAGATGTCCCATAAGAATGCAGCATCCCAAAGTTAAAACAATCAACCTTGTATGATTCAATATTTTGCATCCGGGCTAGTTCATCTTTCACTTCATCAACCAGCACAACGCTAGTTTTCTTTTCTGAATGTATTTTCTGAATAACAAACTCCTGGTCTTCTCTGGTTAAAAATGAGTATATCGGAACTAAAGCATGTTTATCCACAAGCGCAACCAGATCCTCAGGATAAATATCTTTTTTTGATTCTGTTTCTATAACCATTGTACTTAATTGACCAAAAAGCCCCCCGGATTTTTCAAATGATACAGGATATGTAGTTATACAGGGAATCTTTATCTTAAAAATAACAGTAGGTTTTGCTTCTCCATTAGACTTAACCGAATAAGTACACAGGTACCTAACTAAACATTTTTCTTTGGATACAGGCGTGCGCTTCTCAATAAAAAATGGATACTTAAAATCAATTTTTACTGTTGAAGCATTCAACTGTTTGACATAATCCTTGATATTAACTTTAAGCGTTTTTGTCCCTATTCGATCACGATGGTTATGCACAATCTGGATAAACTTATCGATCCAATCAGCTTCAAATTCCTGCATAATCCGCGCAGAAATAGAAATATCGGCAATCGTAAATTGCCCGTCTTTACTAACTTTGGATACAACATTCATGGGAAATGGTAAATTTTTCATGCCCACATCTTCAAGATAACGCTTCTCTTTTTTCATCTCAATCCCTCCTTAGCCCAATAAGCTAAAACTTTCCATTTATTATATTTTAAACAAAAAACTTTGATCGGAGAATCCTTTGTTGTTAAATTAAATAATGTTCCACTTTTAGTCACGCTTCGTTTAAGTTTTAACCCAAGAAATCTTAGTCTGCAGCAAATTTCACGAATAAAAGGTACAGCCTGGTTTATATCTTCACCAATAAATATTAGCGTATCCACCCCGCCAATCGAGGAAATAAAACCACCCAAATATTTTAAAATATTGTAACAATAAATCTCCCGCAAAGCAATTTCCTTAGAACTCCCCTTTTTGCTTAAAATATCGGATAAGCTGCTTTTTTTACCTAACAAAGCCTTAAAACCACTTTCTTGAGATAATATACTATTTATTGTCCTAAAGGACATACCGGTAGAATGCATCTGAAAAATAACAGTAGGATCTATATCCCCACAGCTTACTGTGGATATTATCCCTTCCACACTTGTAAAACCCACGCTTGTCTCTTGGGCTTTACTTTTTTTTATCGCAACCATATTGGTATGATTGCCCAAATAAACGCTTATGGCATTACAAATATTTTTTTCCGCGAGTGCTTTAGTTTGCACCCATGCCCACTGATGACTTAAACCTTGCCTGCCATATCGCCTAATCCCCTTTTCCCGCAATTCATAAGGAACCGCATAAGTACTTACCTCCTCAGGCAAATCCGCAAAAAAGGCAGTATCACAAAGCAAAATATGTTTTATTTCTTTAAATTGCCGGATACATTGCATAATAATTTTCAAAGTTAAATCATTACGCTCCGGATCAAACTTAACACATTGTTCCAGCTTTTTGATTAATTCCAAAGAAATAATTTCAACGGGATTTCTAATAATTTCACCACCATGGTATAAAACATAACCTATGGCTTCGATTTCCTTAACATTACCAATACTTTTCATAACCCGATCAAACCATCCCGGGCTAAACTCACATTTAAATTCTGAACAATTTTCACCCTCTATATTACACCAGCGTAAAGCGGAAAAGGATGGATCAAATATTAATATCATTTACAACCTCAACAGTTTAGTTCCCTCAAGACAAATAATCAATTCTTCTTCAGCAGGAAGAAGCACTATTTTTACTTTAGAGCAAGCGTCATTTACCAATGAAACTTCATTACCGCTAATTTTACGATTTACCTTACGGTCCAAAACTATACCGGCCCACTCCATGCCCTGGCAAACCTTTTCTCTTACCTGCCAGTTATGAACCCCAATATCATCCGTAAATACTAATGCATCCACACCCCCGAGAGCAACAATATAACTTCCAATATATTTTCTTAAACGGTGAATATACATATTCAAAGCAAGGCTCGCCCTGTCTATTTCTTTTTCTCCTTCAATGCGCTGTATTATATCGGTAATATCACTTGAAAAACCGGAAATTCCCAAAAGACCGCTTTTCGTATTTAAAATATCCATTAATTCATCTGGACGATAGTCATAGATTTTCATGAGATAAATCATAAGCATCGGATCAATATCCCCGCAACGAGTACTCATAACCAGTCCGCAAAGCGGAGAATACCCCATAGAATTATCTACGGATCGGCCGCCTTTAATCGCAGCTACGCTTGAACCGCCGGTACCGAGATGACAAGCAACGATCCGAAGATTTTTCGATTTATCTTTTAAAAATACAGGCACTTCCCTAGCTACATAAGAATAAGATAATCCATGGAATCCATATTTTCTAAATCCGAATTTTTTTATTATTCTTTTAGGCAAAGCATAAGTATAAGCATGAGCTGGAATAGTGGAATGAAAGGCAGAATCAAAAACAACATATTGCGGCAAATCAGGGAAAAATTTTCTTGATTCCTGAATAACCGACAAAGAAATAGGATTATGCAGAGGCGCTAAAGGCAAGCATAACAAGAGTTTACTTAAAGTATTCCTATCCAACAAAATTGATTCTTTAAAATGACTCCCCCCATGCACAAACCTATGCCCGATAGAATCTATTTTTATACAATTATCCTCGATATGTTTTAATATTAACCTAGCCGCAGCTTGATGACTTGGAATAGGCGTTATATTTTTAGATATCTTAGCATTAAGACAATGTTCGATAAAAGAGGATTTGGCGCCTTTAACCCCTACCCTATGCGCTTTTCCATAAGAAACAACCTTAATATTCTTAGAATTATCTACTTGAAAAATCTTATAAGTCAATGATGAGCTACCACCATTAAAAATTAAAATATTAAAACAATCTTTCATCATATATCCTGAATTTTATTTGATTTTTATTTATCCGAATAAATATTAATACAATTGTATCTCCAATCATAAATTAATTCAAGGTGTTTTAAATTTTACCTATAGAAAGTGAACAAGCTTTCACCTATTACTCGCAACAGTTTTCTTATTTTTATTAAATAGGAGATAATTCAATTGCGAATTTCATGATATTTCATAAATTATACTTCATTAAAAATCCCACCTTCCGCGCAGAAACAAAACGCAGTAAAAAAATCGGAAGCCCAAATAGACTTCCGTATTTTTTAGCTCCCTGGGCTAGACGAGTTTCGCAACTGGCTAGAGATAAAAGACTATACGGAATTATTTCAAAACACATTTCTGGTTGTTTGATTTTTAAAGGTATTTTTTATAGCTTTCTGAAAGTTGCAGCTATTGACTTTTGTCGTTCTTCAGCAATGCCCGCCTCTTTAGCATAATTTGGCCATTTTTTCACAGCCTCTTTAACCTGAGTAATAATAGTTTCAGCAATCCCCTTTTTCATTGATGCGTTTTTAGCAAAGTCCACAAAATCATCTTTGCTAAATTTATCCCTCTTACCATTCATAGACATTTGATGCATATTCGTCCAAATACCTAAAGGATTATAGCTATAAATAACATCAAATGCCGGAGAAAGTTTCCATTTCCCCAACTTATTCATTAAGAAGGCTATATTTTTAACATGATCATCCTGGTTCCTCGTTATAATATTAAAGACAATTCTTCTAAATTGTTCTTCTATTTCGATCATCGGTAATTTTAATTTTCTCATTACTTGAATAGCTTGTTCATATGAATATGCCCCCGTACTATTAAAATCATAATGCGCGAGAGCACTTAAGGATTGCATATGTATTTTTTCCCCTTTATCAGTTCTATCAAACCTCTTTGTCATAAAATGACTTCTGTGATTTTCATATAACAAACTAGATTCGCTCATTTGTATCCCAGCCCCTAATGCCATTTTATGATACGCATATTCAATAAGACCAAATCCTTTTGTATCTTCAAGTTCCTTGTCGGTATTTGCCGATACCCCGTCAAATTTTAGGATCCAATCAGAAAAGCCTGATTCAGCAGCAATTTGACCCGAACGAACTTCCTTAGTTTTAGGGTTCCAAGCAATAACCGCCTTTGCTCTTGCTCCTCCCGCAGAAGTTCCCACTTTTAATATATCATGCAAAGCTTTTTTCCTTGTCGGCATTGCAAGAGAAGCTTTAAAAGCGTTGCGCTTCGACAAAATTTCACTTGCTAGTTCAACCAAGGATTCTATATTGATATTTTTTAGTACACCACCCCCTGGCTCATGTGAAGGCTTAAATTCAAGAGCTCCCATCCCCCGTTTTCCAATATAACAAAGCCGCTCCACGGAATTAAAGCTTCCCGGCAACCTCCCCTCTTTCGCAAGCCAAGCATCAATTAATGCATTTCCATATTTGTCTGGCAAAGAATCTGCTAATAATCCAGGAAGCCCGTGGAAAGTATCAAATGGCAAAGCTGGAAAGGAATATATTTGGGCATCAAGAGGCATAGTTATGGGAGAAACTTCAATACCACTTTTTATAAAGGAAGGCTCGTACTCAAAATTCGCAACTTTCTTTTTGCTATCCCAAGCAACAGCCCCTATTTTCTTGCCCCAAAGTCTTACTTCTGCAACAGTCATCCCTCATCCCCCCATGTCCAGTCAGCTGCTTTTTCATTTTCATGTAGCAATGAAGCGCGGCGTCTTATTTTCCCTTTCATCTTAAGTTGTTGAAGAGGACTGAAAGCAAGTTCAGGGACAAGCAATTCTATATTCTCAATCAAGTTTAATGCGCGCAAAATTCGTATCAACTTCACCAATTGAATTGACGCACCTCCTTCTGCACGCTGTATGGTTGGCGTTGAAACCCCTGATTCAATAGCTAGCGCTGATTGAGTCACATTCTTATTTAACCTACATCTAGCAATTCGCAATCCAATCTCATTTAAAATTGCCTCATCTGACATTTCATTTTTAATCATATTAACACCTCACTTTTGAAGTTTTAACGACTCTTATAATATATAATATATCATATTTGATACATTATTGCAATATTCAACAATATATCAAATATAATGCTTTAAATACTTATAATTGCACTAAGCTATCAATATTGATGTTTTATTACTTAATAGAAGCATTGCTTTATCTTATACTTTCACATGAACTACTATATAATATCAGATTATAAACTCCCTTTGAGGTTTTTGCCCTCGCGGACAAAAAAAGAGAGCCCTTTTGGACTCTCTGATTTTACTGGCTTCTCTCTATTCCGCAACTTGTAATAGAAAAGAACATCCACCGGCTAAGCCGGTGGATGAGTACAAATATAACCTTTTTTTACTTAAATACTTTCGATGCGCAGTTCATAGAAGATGAGCGGAAAGTAATTTTTTTGATTGGCATCTTGTCTTTAAGAAGCTCGTATAAAAGTTCACACCAATTTTCACAAGTAGTAACTTTTTTAGATACAACTATTCTGTATTCCGGATATGACCAAGCAAGTGGGTGGTCTATCTTTTTAAGAGGAACACAATGCTCCGGGTCATTAGTAATGCCTGCCTTTTTATATACAGCAAGCATCGCCTCAAGCAGAGGGTCGCCTTCTTGCAATATTGTTGCGTGGTGGAAATGGTCACAGACTTCCCAGGCTTTTTTGAATCCATCTTTACAAGCGTGTGCATATCCTGTCACCGGATCTACGGTGTCTTCCAGTTCAATTGTTACAAGACCGGAATGCCCATGAAGATGTTTTGCTTCGCGCGGCCAATTCATAAATCTATGCGCGTACTGAAAATCAAATTTTACGATTGATGTATACTTTTCGTTTAACATAATAGTTCCCTCCTTTTGGTTAGTGTTTTATTTTTATATTACTTACTGCCCTCCGCTAATCATGTTTTATTTTCTAAATCACCCCTTCCTTTAATTGCGTTTGACTACTAAATAGTAATAATTACTATTCAATAGGTAAAAAAATATTACTTCCCCTTACACTTCGAACAAATACCTTCCAACACTACCCTCTTATTGATAATAACTCCTTGTTTCTGCACAGCCTTCGGCACGGCAATATCATTATATGCATCATTCTCAAAATCGTAAATAGTGTCGCACTTAATACATCTGAAATGATGATGTAGATGTCGATTAGGGTCAAAGCGTTTTTGCTGTCCAGAACCTTCTACAAGATTAACTATACCTATTTCAGTAAAAGACAATAAAGTCCGATAGACAGTATCGAAAGAAATATTCGATAGACTCTTGCGTACACGTCTATAGATGGCATCGGCCGTAGGATGATCTTTAGCTTTTGAGAGCTCATCAAAAATAAGCAAACGTTGAGGGGTTATTTTTAATCCCTTCTCGGCACACTTATCATAGAACATTTTCTTAAGGTCCTGCGCTTCCTTTTCCATATGATTACTATATAGTAATCATTACTATTTGTCAAGATAAAAAAAAGTCCCCTTACTATAAGCTTCTATAATAATGGATTAAAAAACAAGCTCCCCCGCGAGGACTTTCGCTTCGCCGAACCTGTCGTGTCCCCGCCAAAATACGGCGGGACAAGCGCTCCCTTGAGAAACAGGTCCGCTCACTCCTTAAAGGGGCACTCTTTCAGTTCCCCCTTAATATTCCCCATTCGAGATAGGAAGGGAACAATCCTATGAGAATGCCTGAACATGAAACATCAGAAGGCTCTCAAGATGATTTGTAAGCCCGGGCATCTTTTCCCCTAAAACCCTTTTTTAAGGTTCTTCGTCCTCGCTGAAAAATCAGAGAGCCCAAAAGGACTCTCTAATTTTTTTGGCTCCCCCGTATTTGACAAATTTCGTAACTTTTAAGATTCAGAAAGGCTTAAAAACTTACAACTTAATGTGCCGTGTTCTAATTGTTAAACAAGCATCTAAACCACATTACATTGATTGCTGAATATTTTATATTTATTTAATATATTTTTATATTGCTGATTTTACTTCTGCATTATCTCTTAACATTTCAAAGTCAAAGCTGCTGCATGTCCAACCCTGCCCCCCTTTTTCATGATGACCAGACATTTGCTGAATCTCTTTTTGAAGATAAATCAATAATTCATCACTTAACGCTTCAATCGCTTCTTCTTTACCGGGGTCTACATTATCTGTTTTAAGATAGTCATCCACAAAAATATTTTTTCCTTCAAATACAGTTAGCATATGCCGCCACTCATCTTTAAAAGCCATCACGCCGCCTTCGATAAGATCAATTAATCTTATCGATACAAACCCATTAAACACCTCTAGCCTGACCTTATCCTGAAAAAAGCCTCTATTTCTAGGCGAATCTGCTTTCTGAAATATGGAAGATTCCTCAGAAGCCTCTTCTTGAATTTCAACGTTTGGCTCTAAAGGTAATTCAACCTTTTTATTCTTATCAATCGTTGATTTTAGTTTTTCCACTTGCTCTGCAAAAAAATAAATTAAGTACTCATTCGCAAAATCAATATGATACTCAAAATCATCAACAAACCTGTCTCTGACTTGTTGTTTAAGTTCTTGGGCTATCCCTTCATCAGATTCCAATACCAATATCCCATTGGTACCCATCCCGGTAATATCATCAACCACATGAAAACGCGCCCGCTTCAATGCCCGATTATCTCCATAGCCCGCTGCATTTGTGGAAACCACCTCAATAGAAGCAGCTCCTTTACCATTTATTCCTACCTCATATTTCTCAAGCAATGAAACAAATTGCGGAGCATAAAAATCCAGCTCCTGTCTGCTCCCGTTTTTTCCGATTTCTAAAATAAAATTTTCATCATTACCCTCAAATATTTCTCCTGTACCGATCAGCGCCTCAAGACTCCAAACAGCTTCTTTACATTGGCCATTGCTTGCCTGCATAAGCACTATGAGATTAACATCGCTGTCTCCTTTTCGAGCAAGCCCGATATTTCCCATACTGCCCATAACCCAAATAGCAAATTTACCTGAAATATTTTCAAGGACACCTCGCTTTAACAGATAACTGCGCAGTTCTTCAGCAAATTGCTGTTTTCTAATTTTGGGTATAAGCATAGATTCATTGATTTCAAATTCACTACCAACTAAGAAGCTGTAATCCCCTTTACCTATGCCGGCAACTGCCCTTTCCATACGCTGAACCCTATCGAATGCATCATCAGCAGCAACAGTATTTGCTTCAAATTTATCATCAAGAGTATTAATCCTCCCATTGCCAAAAGGACCACTTTTACCTGCATAATTCCCATCTTTATTCCCTTTAGGCGTATTCGATGACTGCATTATTCTTTTATCTTTATAAAATTCATTTATACTTTTCTTAAACGCTGAGATAATCCGATCCTTAACAAAACCATCTAACATCATATCCATCTCAGGATGCCAGTCATCAATTGCCTCAATCATTGCCACACTCGCCCTACTAATATCGCCATCCAGATAAAACTGGGAATGTTCTGTAATATATTTTCCTTTTCGACCATTAAAATCCTCAACAGTATCTATTATCATCGGCATAAAATATTCAATTAACTGATTCCTTGCCTCCTGATCCGTTTCCATGCTATGCCACAATTCAAACATGTCCACTTCTTGATATTTATTTCTATTATTAATTCTTTCTTTATAGCTATCATATCCTGTATTATCTATAAAATCTCTTTCTTTTGGCAATACAATTTTATAATATTTTGCTCCATTATAAACCCACCAAAGATTATTTTCTTTCAATTTTTTAGGAGTCTGCTCTCGCTCCGGAATATTATCAAGAAAGGCTTGAACTTCCTTTTTACTTTTTCTTTTATGTGTATTATCAGGCAAAGTAAAACCATATATATCTTTTAGTTCCTGGCGAAATTTATAAAATGCTTTTAATAACATTGGATTGCCTCCATCGTCTTTTCTCATGGAAAGCTGCACATACGAAATATCTTTCTTATCCATAAACATAAATTCTTTATGTGCTTCATGCACATCTTTATATTCAGCTTCTATTTTACGCTTTAAAATCCCATAATTTCTTACCGCATCAAGCAAAGTAATATCTCCGCCTTTCGCCTTACTGCAGTTAAGGCTGTCAAAATGTCTTTTATCTTTATCCCGAGCCATATAAGCATCAAAAGCTGATTGAAAAGTTAAATATGATCTAAACATTCCCTTCATCGAAATATTCTGTAGTATTTCAAAAAGATCATCTCTGCCTGCCATATCACAGATAAACCTCGCTGTTTCTTGCTCCTTACCCTTAAGATCTCCTCTTATAACCCACAAAGCTTTTTTTACTTCACGCAGTTTTTTCTTAAACTGCCAAGAATCAAGATCAATACTGATTCTCTTTAGATCAACAATCGCCTCATGCACATTTTTTTCAGCTTCATTATATGAACAACGAATTTTCTTATCATTCAGCTTTAGTTTTAAAAAATATTTGTCCGCAAGCTGACGCCGCACTGACACCTTCTGTCCAAACATATCAAAGACTTCGATTACTAATGGCTCTCCTTTATTATCTCTGATCTGTTGCCCCTCTTTATTTTGCAATAATTTAATAAAGCGTGGGATATCATTTTCAACCCGAAACTCAATATTTGCAGATTGAAAATTTGAGCAATTAATCTTGTACTGGTTCCAGACAAAATTCCCTCCTAAACTCAAGCTTTTTCCACTAATAATATATTTATCTAAATTAATTCTTTTTGCCTTAGAGCTTGAATTTAGCACAGCAAAAACAAGATTATTTTTTTCAAAGGAATTATTGATCATTTCATCTTTAGGCTCAAAGAAGCATAAATATTTCCCTCCAGGCAGCAATAAAAACTGTTTTATTTTCTTTGCCCCTTCATAAAAATTCTCCTCCAGAGTTCTTCCATTCAAGAACATCTGTGATCTGCCCAGAAAAAATTTATTTATCTTATCGATTGCTCTATGTTTTTCACCTTCAAACAAACTCATTCTAAGCACAAAGCTTTTTTCCTCTTCATCCATTTTTTTTACTTTTAATCTTTCTGATGTTTCGATTACATCAAGCAATTCCGTCTTTAATTCCATAAGATCACCTGCAAGATATTTCAATGCTCGAGGGCTTTCTTCTATGATTATTTTTTCAATAATTACAGTTCCCTCATTATCAATAGCTTTATTGAAATTCTTTTTTATACGCTTAAGGGTCTTATAAAATTTGCCTTTTTTTAAGTTCACATTTTCATGCTCATATATATCTTTCCATGCAACACCAGGATTGCTTAGCTTAATCCTAATAATTTCTTTTTCAACCTCTTCACCCTGCCAGTTTTCAATAGCTTTTTCCATGACATTTTTAATTTCAGCATCCATATGATTCAAGAAGAAATCAAATATATTTTCTTTAATATAAACCGCCAGCTTTTGATCTATTTTCTCCCTAAGAGATGGCGAAGCGTCCTCATAAATTATCTGATATGCCCCGATTTCCTTTCTTCCCTGTTCACTTGTGCCTACAAGCCACCTGGTCACAGTAGTAATATCAACCCTTCTTTGCTGTGAAAAAGTCCTATCTATTTTTTCAAGAGATACAGCCCCTTGCTTTAAGCAATAAAGCAAAACTTCATATTGATCTTGAGTTAGCACTTTATCTTTAAAAGCTATATCTATAAGAATTTTAAAATCTTTTTTACCAAGAAATTCCATAAGCTCAAGTAAGTCCTTTCTTAACTCACTTGGCGTTTTTTCAATACTTGCCTCTGTGCGCAAGAAAAGAGTATTCCCCTGTTCTTTATTTGCTTTTAAAAAACTATAGGCATTTTGAATCAATGGAAGACTTGTTTGGATTTGCGGAGATAAAGTATCTCTGTTTTTTTGCAAAGAAGCTTCAAGAGCCCATGCAGAATTAGAAAATGCTAATACCTGCACAAGTGCTAATATAATAATATTGACTATTATTTTATAGATACTTTTTTTCTTTCTCATTTTTACCCTAAATGATCCTCATTCCGCCTTAAAGCTACTTATCTTTCAACTTATTCAATTTTAATAAGTTAGGATTTAAAATCACATACTAAAAAAGATTTTAAAGTATACCACGAATCAATGATTTTTGCAAAAAAATAACCCGCTGCAACTTATTTAGTTACAACTTGTTAGGTTTTTTAGCTCCCCCCGCGAGGACTTTCGCTTCGCCGAACCTGTCGTGTCCCCGCCAAAATACGGCGGGACAAGCGCTCCCTTGAGAAACAGGTCCGCTCACTCCTTAAAGGTGCACTCTTTCAGTTCCCCTTGGATACCCCTTCCTTGCGCGAGAAGTTCCAGTACGCCGACCCCGAATGAAGTAACTCCCCAAAGAAACTCTTCGGGGTCCCGATGCTAACCCAGAGAAATATTCCCCATTCGGGATAGGGGAAAACAGTCTTTTCCCCTAATACCCTTTTTTGAGGTTCGAGTTCTCGCGGACAAAAAAAGAGAGCCCTTTTGGACTCTCTGATTTTTTGGCTCCCCGAACGAGACTCACAGCGAACAAATTCACGCGTTGTAACTGATGTATTGCCATACCATTACAGATGGCAGAATAAAACGAAGACTTTATTTCGTGGTGAAAAGCCAGATTTTATACCAAAAAGTAATATTGTTTCGCAGAAAGAAATGCGTCATTATCAGTACGTACAAGCATATGAAAATCCTATTGAAAAGGCACTAGAGTTTACACGAATTATGAAGGAAGAAGGGCTAAACCAAAACCAACTAGCCCAAAAACTAGGGATTTCAAGTGTGCGGGTATGTCAGCTATTAAATCTCTTAAAGCTACCGGAGGATCAGCAGAAGTATATTTTAGAATATGGGAAGGAAAAGATGATTACGGAAAGGCAATTGCGAAAAGAGGAGTTTCCATCTAAATCTCTAACGCCCTATCAGAATAAATTTTCTTAAAAAAGTCCTGTTTGCGCGGAGTGAAATCTAAATCAAACTGATCTTTAACTACTTTAGCAAAAACCTCTATGGGGAATTTATAACCCTTGGATCCATCCGGAAATCCCCGCATCGGCATATACCGATTCATCTGGTCTTGCGTCTCAATTGCCCTATCTTTATACGAAAAACAAAATTTATGTTGCTTAACAAACTCATTCATCGCCCCTATCGTCATTCGGCTCTCAGTTTTTGCAAATTTTAATTCCCCTCGACAAATCTCCATCACCTTTGACATAATTAGAGCGCTTACTCCCTCAACAAAAAGAGCCTTCCCGAAACCTTTCTCAAAAAGTCCCGACAACCGCTCTCGAATATCTTTTAGGTTAACATTCTCAATACAAAAGGAAAACAACGTCTGCGTCTCAACAAAAATCACTTGCTTTTTCCGAGCAAGAATAAAAACATGGGCGTACCATTCATGAAAAGCCTCTGTGGACTTTCCCTGCGATACTAAATCAGCATTTTTTATTCCCATCTCTTTTTGGAGTTTTTGGGTTATTCGAATAAAAGACATACTACATAATGCTCCTAATTAAATACCGCCCATTACTTCATTAATCCTCTTCAACGCTGTATCCAAGTCAAAGTTTTCCCGCTCGCTAACTGTTAACACATCAAACAACTCATTCTCAATACGTGATTTCATGTCTTTGATTTCTTTGTCTGAGCGACCGAGGTTGATTTTGTATTTTGCCAGATCAAGATCGCCATTGTCCTCCTCAATCTTTTTAACGAATAGCTTTATAACCTCTTTATCCGCTAAGTTAAAACCTTGCCGGATAATAAAATCGAGGTCATAGAAATCTCGCGGGGCGATTATTTGCCTCAAGGCCGCAGCCCTGAGTTTTTCACTCACGATTTCATTCAAAGACATGCTCTTCACTTTTCCGCCATCAAATAAGGGTTTATCAGAAAAAGGATTAAGAAATTTGTGCTGAACATCTTTTAACTCTGGATTTAAAATTGGATTATACCTTAATCCCACTTCGAACTTTATTGTTTGTTGTGATGGCAGGAGGACAGAATCATACGCGAGATAATAAACATATTGCTTTGATACGTTTCTCCCCGCGTTTTCCGCGCCTTCAAGCTTTAAATCAAACTGCTTAGCAAAATTTTCTATATTGTCTTTTACCGGCTGGATGCATTTGCGCCTATTATCGCGAGTAGTCGTATAATCAGGAAGGCGCATGCTAAAGTCCAAATCTTCACTTAACCGATAATAAGAATAGTAAATCTTATTAAGGCAGGTCCCGCCCTTAAAAATAAGATTATCCGAAAGCTCATTTATTTTAGAAAGAAAAAGCGTCAGATAATAGTCCTTCTCCATCAATGGGGCATAAAATCCGGTTAAAGAAGCAATACGATCAACTAATTTAGAAAATTTGTCTTTATCTCTGTGTATCATTAATAATAATCTTCCATTTTTTATTAAGAGTCCCTTTACGAGAATACGCTAATGAGATGAGTGAAGTATTCTTCACACTTTTTTCCAGCGGTTTTAATAAGTTATCTGAAACACCAGCCTTTTCAAGATTAAGACCTATCACCTTTTTTGTCTTAACCCCGGGAAATTGAACAGAATATTCAATCAACTTTTTAATATCGCATTTCTTTTCCGTTACAAACCGCCTGAGAATTTCACCCGCTGTTTCGATGCCGCCAACAGGTTTGTTGAAATAAATTAAATCAATCAATGTCCTCTCTTTTGAACTTATAATTATCTCCTTGTTTTTTATGCTTATTTTCTCTAAACCATAAAACCTATTATACGGTATTTTTACGAATTTAAATGATGCCCCCGCTATCGTCTTTTTCATACAACGAGTGGTATTAAGCACATAAATAATTTGAAACTGCTGATCAGTAAACCCATAATAATTAAACATGGTCGAATAACCGATATAATAGTTATCTTTAGGAAAGAAAATGGGAGGAATTAAGAATTCGCTTACCCTGCGTCCGGTCGGCACAGATTCTAAAGGTACAAAGATATATACTCCCCTCTTAATGGGGGTTAAAATCCCCTTTTTTTTCAGGTTGTAAACCAGCTGTTTTCGATAAGGAAAATCGCCAGGCAAAAAAGAATCCAGTTCTTGCGCCGTTACAATATCCTTTTCCTCATATGATAAACGGGCAACAATTTCAGCCTCTTTTTGGGTTAAGGCACTTATTGTTTTTTTCTTCATAGCAAGTAACTCCTCCAGTTACCTATATATAATTTTCATACATCAAATATACTACCATATTATTGCCCGATGTCAACCATATTATTAAAAATGCTTAAAAAATTCACATCTCTGATGAAATACAAACTAAATATCTCAAACTACCGTCGAAGAAACTTATGCTACCATCTCCTATTCTGATGTCAACTTCAGTGGCATCAATACTTTGTTCGCTACGTGTCCAAACTGGCAAAATAAAACCCTTGTAACTTATTGCGTTACAAAGGTTTATAATTTGGCTCCCCGAACGAGACTCACAGCGAACAAATTCAAAAGTAGTAAGTGAAGAAATCCCATACTTTTACAAATGGCAGAATAAAACGAAGACTTTGTTTCGTGGTAAAAAGCCGGATTTTATACCAAAAAGTCATATTGTTTCGCAGAAAGAAATGCGTCATTATCAGTACGTACAAGCATATGAAAATCCGATTGAAAAGGCACTAGAGTTTACACGAATTATGAAGGAAGAATGGCTAAACCAAAACCAACTAGCCCAAAAACTAGGGATTTCAAGGGTACGGGTATGCCAGATATTAAACCTCCTAAAACTACCGGAGGATCAGCAGAAGTATATTTTAGAATATGGGAAGGAAAAGATGATTACGGAGCGGTTCTTGAGAAATACTACTGGAACCAATAGTTTTTAGGAAATTGTTTCATCATAAATACGAACAAGAGAATCTTCCCAACCGAAACAATATTCTTTTCCACAGAGCGGTTTAAACGAACTGATACAAATCGGAACAATTTGGGCAAACTTTTCAAGCAAAGCCACTATTTCAGCAACTAATTGCCCCACAATACCATTAGAATCATCCACCCCACCTGCGCTTAGCTTCTTCTCCAACCGCAAAAGCAATTTAACCAAAAGATCAGCCGATTGGCGATTAACCGGCAAATCATAAAGAATCTCCCTTAATCTATTGCATCCTTCCTGAAGTGAATCCTGATTCGCGAACCATTTATTCGAAGGACCTCTGTATGGTTTAATGTAACGCATTGAATCAGTGATCGATTTCTTAACCGCAGCTAAATTAGCTTTATTTAATATATCCCTATTGTCACTACATGTAATCTTTGATGTCTGTTGTTTATCTTCATTTTTCAGTGGCTGACCATCCACCGCCGCATATAGAGCAAGAGCAACCATGTGCTTACAAATCCTATCCCTCCCACCAAGATAACAAGTACAATGTCCATGCTTAAAATTG
>Ga0180007_10000661_pt1 | contig 54473 bp, 52 predicted proteins | sample MM_PC_MetaG_FD_121122 | JGI IMG/M metagenome (GOLD analysis project Ga0180007, IMG submission 121122) | Groundwater microbial communities from the Aspo Hard Rock Laboratory (HRL) deep subsurface site, Sweden - MM_PC_MetaG | ecosystem: Environmental > Aquatic > Deep subsurface > Groundwater...
AGATTTGAACGTGAGATTCTAATTTTTTATTTTTTTAATATATCACGATTGTTGAAAAATGCGAATCGTCATTATTTCAAATGACACATATTCTTTCAAGCCAGAATCATTAAGGATTGACATGGATGAGCCTTCGATATTATTGTTATAGAATCTTTTTGGTGCCCGAATGGAAACAATCGTTTTCGCAATAATATTACATGTTCTATCTTTTGACTGGTGAATCAGGCCCATATGCCCTGCCAACAGCCATTTTTTTGATTTAAAGGCAGAACGATGTTTTTGTTTGGGAAACAGGTTTTGCGATATTAACACATGGGGGTAAACTCGATGAAAAAATGCGTTTTGCTAAGTGCTACCTTGTTCGTACTGATTCTTTTCATGTCTGCCTGTTCACCCACGGAAGATCCGGTCATTTCAGATGAACCTGCTGTTATCCCGGTTCTTGAAACGGGCCAAACCGCATCATTTACCCTGATTCAGACCACGGATGTCCATCACCATGTCGTGGGGACCGGCCCTTCTGCTACCTATGGCAAAGAAACGGACAGCACCATGGGTGGTTATTCACGCATTGCACGTAAGATCGCCCAGATCAAAGCCATCCAGGGTGCCCAGGGCATTCCCACGGTTCTGGTGGATTCAGGGGACTTTTTTATGGGAACAGTTTACGACATGTCTCTGGGCGCAAGTCCGGCGGCACTGGCATTTTTTGAAAATATGGGATATGACGCAATCACTATTGGAAACCATGAGCTGGATTACGGTCCAGGGCCCCTTGGTGGTTTTTTCTATCTGGCCATTGGTGATTATCCCGGTGTCTCGAAATTTAACGTTCCTGTCGTTGCCTCAAATATGGTCACAGATAGTGCTCCGGGAACAGGGGATGACTATCTTGAGGGCCTTAAGGCCGCCGGTGTTATCAAGGATTCTCTGATGTTGACCCTGGCCAATGGTGTTAAGGTTGGGATACTGGGTTTTCTGGGTAAAAAGGCTGAAAGTGACGCTCCCCTTGCAAGTCCTTTGACCTTTATCAATGATATGACAGATGGGGATGAAATCGCTGCCATCCAGGCCAAGGTCGATGCCCTGGAGGCTGACGGGGCCCATGTGGTGATTGCCCTGTCACATTCAGGAATCACGGACCCCAACGGGACACCGGGCGGAGACGATATCGACCTTGCCGATAATGTGACCGGCATTGATATCATTGCCTCGGGCCATGACCATGAGATGACAGATGATGTGGTTCTTGAAAACGGAACCCGGATCATATGCGCAGGACGCTATGGTGAAAATCTGGCCCAACTGGACGTGACCGTGACCATCGGCACAGGGGTGGACACTGCTGTGCTGACCAACCACACCATCGACAGCAACCTGGTTGAGTATGGTTCGATCAAGGTTTTTTTGGTTGGCGCTTTGGACTCTGGGATCAACGAAGCCCTGGCTGCAAACGGTCTGCCGGAAGTCAACGACATTGTGGCTGGTACCAATTCCGACAATATGGGTATGCCTGATATGGTCGAAGAAACCGGCATCGGGAACCTTGCTGCGGATTCTTTACGTTATACATTGGGTGGAGCTGAAGGTAATCCTTCGTTGGGTATCGTGGCCAATGGTCTGATCCGAAACGGCTATGCTTATGGACAGGAAATCAGTTTTGCAGATCTTTACAATACCCTTCCCCTTGGAATGACACTGGACCCTGTAAATCAGACGATTCCGGGATATCCTTTGCTCATGGTTTACGTTGATGCAACCAGTATCGTTAGTTTGTGTAATCTGGCGTCCTTGACCATCGCGGCGAATAACGATGCATTTATGACAGCACTGTTGAACAGCGGTGTTCCTGCCTATATTCAAAAATATTATCTGCTGAAAAATCTTAAATCGGATTATTATCTGAATATGTCAGGGATTCGTTACTCTTATGCTGCAGATTATTCAGTGGCTGCGGGCTCGATTGCCTTGTATGGTCCCACAGATTTTTCATGCCAGAGTGCAGCTCCAATTCCCCTTGCTGGGATCGGTGCAAGTTATATCCCCTGTGTGTTTGATCTTTATATGGCCAAGATGTTTTTGGATCCGACGATGCAGGGTCTTTTAACAGCCGCTGGATTGAGTATCAATCCCATGGTCATGGGAGGGGGCGGACTGGAAGCATTGAGTGAGGCCAATATCATGTCCGCGCGACTTGACAGGGATGCCGAGACAGATGGCGTTCAGGAAGTCAAGGAATGGATGGCTCTTCTCCAGTATGTGACCAACCCCACAGCCTCAGCTGGATTGAACAGCCTTATTCTCGATGCGTATTACGGAACAACGGCCCTTGAAAGCGGCAATGCCAGCCGTGTGAATGAGCCCGCCCCCTAAGATCGCTAATAATGGACCAAGCAAAAGAGCCTTGCCGGGAATCCGGCAAGGCTCTTTTTTTTATTTTTTCTTCACCACCCGTTCTCGGGGCTCACTGAATGACACAATGAGCACTGCGCGGCAAATCCACAACCAAAAAGCCTCGTCTCTCACGGAGGTACTAAGAGCACGGAGAATGGCTAAACGCTTTTTTTGTGATCTTTTTGGCATTGTTTGACTATAGGGGGGATATTTGTTATGGGTTTGGGTCATCATTGATGCTATTGAGTAAATATACTCAGCCATTGAGTAATTTTCATTGCATTGGAAATTATGCAATGATATAAAAAGTATATGAACTATCAACGACCGTTAAAAACAACACTTTCAACCATCTTTTCCCGCCCGACACCTGTCATTCATGTTTTGATTGGTCCCCGCCAAGTGGGTAAGACAACCATTGCCCGCCAGATCGAGCAGACCATCGGTATCCCGACGATTTATGCGTCTGCGGATAGTCCTGTTCAGCTTGATTCAGCATGGATTGAAACCCATTGGCGACGTGCTGTTTCCGAGGGGACGGCTCATGGAACACCGATTCTTTTGATCCTTGACGAGCTTCAGAAAGTAAAAGGATGGAGTGAAACCCTGAAAGGTCTGTGGGACAATCGTTCAACCGGACCTGAAATCCGTGTTCTGATTCTTGGCTCTTCATCCCTCATGATGCAGGAAGGATTGACCGAAAGCCTTACCGGACGTTTTTATTTACATCGTTGCACACACTGGGGGTATGCGGAGTGCCACACGGCTTTTGGCTGGAATCTGCAACAATGGATTTATTTCGGCGGATATCCCGGAGCCGTTGCATTCATCGATGATGAGATATCCTGGAAACGCTATATTACCGATTCCCTTATCGAGACTGTTTTGGCCCGTGATGTTCTCCAGATGAGCAAGGTCGCCAAACCTGTGCTTCTCCGTCATCTCTTTGCTCTCGCAGCGACCTTGCCTGCCCAGTGCGTATCTTACACTAAAATGCTCGGTCAACTCCATGATGCCGGAAACACAACCACCTTGGCCCACTATCTTAAACTGTTTGAAGCAGCATTTCTGGCCAGCGGTATAGAACTTTTTTCTCGGGGCGTCCAACGCAAACGTGGCAGCAGCCCCAAACTGATACTCTGGAACAATGCCCTTGTGAATGCCCTTTCAACCCGATCTTTCGTCGATTCAATCAACGATACAATCTGGTGGGGGCGTCTTGTGGAAAATGCCGTCGGGGCCCATCTTTGTAATAATCTAAATTCTGTCGAATATTCTGTGACCTATTGGCGTCATGGCGATTACGAAGTCGATTTCGTGATTGAACAAGGGCGTAAGGTCTGGGCCATTGAAGTCAAAAGCGGCAGGAGCGGAAAGACAACGGGCTTAAGCCGGTTCCGGGAACGTTATCCCGAGGCTGACGCTCTTCTGGTTGGAGCCCAGGGAATACCCCTGGAGGATTTTTTCAGTAAGGATGTAAAGGGTTGGCTTACCGACAACTGAAGGGTGGTGGATAGAAAAGTTAAAAACAAATTTACCAAGAGCATGAAGTTCATGAAGAAGAGAATACAGCTCCAGCCTAAACTTCATGCCCTTCATGGTGAAAAAAAAGTTAAGCTTCCAGGCTTTGCCTGGAAACGAAATAAAAAAACGGTTTAACCACGAAGACACGAAGAGCACGAAGAAGGGCAAAAGGTTATCCCTGCCGGGGGCCAACCCCAGCCTTCGCTGGGGCAGGCTCTTTTAAAAAGGTTGCCAAACATGCATTTTGGGATGCACATACATTTTTCTCACAGAGGCAGACAACAAAGAAAAAACTATTATTTACTTGTTTTTAGTCCTCCTCCGTGTTCTTTGTGCCTCCGTGAGAGACGAGGTTTTTTGGTTGTGGCTTTGCCGCGTTGTGCTCTTTGTGTCCTTCAGTGAACTATGCGAACGGGTGGTTTAAAAAAACCGGAGGCAATTAGCCCATCGAGTGGGGCACATAGGTACACAAGGGCTCTTCAGCCATAAAGTCGCCTGTGGCCTCAAAGGCTCTGGCCCTGCATCCGCCGCAAACTTTTTTGTATTCACAGGGGCCGCATTTTCCGTCCAGAAGATCGTAGTTGCGCAAGGTAAGAAACTTTTCAGAGTTTTTCCAGATCTCGTCAAAGGGCTGTTTGGTGACATTGCCGCAGTCGGTATGCAGGTAGCCGCAGGGTTGAACCACACCGGTGTGGGAGATGAAACAAAAGCCGATACCGCCCAGGCATCCCCGGGTGACTGCATCCAGGCCGTGGGTGTCAAAGCTGATTTTTTTGCCTTCTTCCTTGGCTCTCTGGCGCAGGATTCGGTAATAGTGGGGGGCACAAGTGGCCTTGAGCTGGAGCGATGTTTTTTCCCGTTGGTCGTAAAACCAGTTGAGGGTCTTTTCATACTCCTTGGCTGTGATTTCCTGGTCGAGCATGTATTTGCCACGACCCGTGGGGACCAGGAGGAAAATGTGATGGGCCACAGCCCCCATGTTCTCTGCAGTTTCAAGAATCTTCGGGATCTGATCCAGGTTGGCCTTGGTAATGGTGGTGTTGATCTGGAATTCGAGGCCCACTGCTTTGGCATGGCCAATACCTTCCATGGCTCCGTCAAAGGCCCCGTCCACACCGCGGAATTGGTCATGAAACGTCTTGTCTGCACCGTCCAGACTGACACTGATCCGCTTGATTCCTGAATCCACCATTTTTTGTGCGTTATCACGGGTGACAAGGGTTCCGTTCACTGCCATGACCATGCGCAAGCCTTTTTGGGTGCCATAGGTGGCAATCTCGAAGATATCCGGGCGCATCAAGGGCTCGCCACCAGTGAGGATGATAATGGGATTTCCCACCTTGGTAATCTGGTCCAGAAGAGTAAAGGCAGCCTGGGTATCCAGTTCACCCTCGTAGGGCCCGTTGTCTGCGGCAGCCCTGCAATGAACACAGGAGAGATTACAACTCCGGGTTGTTTCCCAGGCCACAAGACGAAGGGTGTCATGGCTCGCATTGTTTCCGGGATGGCCATGGCCTTTTGTATGGGGGTGATTCATTGTCATTCCCTTTTTTTGGTAATTCCTGATGGACTTAGTGGACCTGGTGGACTTAGTGGACTAAGTGGACGGGGTGGACTAAGTGGACTGTCAGGGTATCAGGTGTTCAGCAGTCTGGCTGCATCAAGGGCGGAGTAGGTCAGGATCATGTCCGCACCGGCCCGTTTGATGGAGGTCAGGGTTTCCATCATCACCTTGGTGCCGTCGATCCAGCCCATTTTCTCCGCCGCCTTGATCATGGCATACTCACCACTCACACTGTAAGCTGCAATGGGCAGATCAATTTCATCCTTGAGCCGGCAGATAATGTCCAGATAGGAAAGGGCCGGTTTCACCATGATGATGTCAGCCCCTTCTTCCACATCCATGGTGGCTTCCCGAATTGCTTCCAGGGCATTGCCAGGGTCCATCTGATAGGTTCTCCTATCACCGAATTTGGGGGCTGAATTGGCAGCCGACCTGAAGGGACCGTAAAAAGCCGAGCAATATTTGACCGCATAACTCATGATGGGTACCTGGGAAAAGCCATTATCATCGAGGCCTTCGCGGATTTCAGCCACTCTTCCGTCCATCATATCCGAGGGGGCCACCATGTCGGCACCGGCCCTGGCATGGGATATGGCGATCCTGGCAAGGAGATCAAGGCTTGAGTCATTGTCGATGATGTTTTTTTCAACCATACCGCAGTGTCCGTGATCCGTGTACTGGCAGAGGCAGACATCGGTGAGAACCGCCAGGTCAGGCAAGGCATTTTTAAGCTCTTTGACCGCCCTCTGGACCACACCGTTCTGGGCATAGGCTTGTGTCCCCAGGGCATCTTTACTGTCAGGGATACCGAAGATCATCACAGCGGGGATTCCAAGATCATAGGCCTCACGGGCTGTTTTCTTGAGATTGTCCATGGACAGTTGGAAGTGGCCCGGCATGGATTCAATGGGGTTTTTCACGTTTTTCCCATTGATGGTGAACAGGGGAAGAATCAGATCATTGACGGTCAGGGTGGTTTCACAGATCATTTTTCGAAAAGCGTTGTTGGCCCTTAATCGCCGGGCTCTGTATTCGGGGAAGAGCATGGTGTCTCCTTTGTCTTTGATGATGAAACGACCCATCAGGGTTTGGCAATTTCTTCGTCGGTCAGATAGCAGGCCGGATCTTCGGCCCAGACATCGTCTGTTAATGCTTCGGCCCTGACCCTGAAGTTACCTGCGCATATATCCAGCCAGCGGCATTGGGCGCATCGTCCTCCCACATGTTTCTTTTTTTCTTTCAGTTGGAGCAGGAGATGGTCTTCGGGTTCTGTCCAGATTTTTGAAAAGGGCCGTGTCCGGACATTGCCGAAACTCTTGTGTCGCCAGAACTGGTCTGCATGGACATCGCCGTTCCAGCTCACACAGCCGATCCCGTGGCCGGAACTGTTGCCTTCGTTCATCTGAAGCAGTTCAAGGACCTCCTTGGCACGGGCCGGATCTTCCTTGAGAAGACGCAGGTAGACCAGGGGGCCGTCAGCGTGGTTGTCCACGGTCAGCACCTCTTTGGCCTTTCCCAGGTCGTGCAGTCTCCGGGTTTCATCCATGATCATATTCACCACCTGGCGTGTCCGTTCGTGGGACAGGTCTTCCTTGACCAGCTTGGAACCCCGGCCCGCATACACGAGATGGTAAAAGCAGACCCTGGGAATGTCCATGTCTTCAAGAAGGTTGAATACGGACGGAATGTCTTCCACGTTGATCTGGTTCATGGTGAAACGTAAGCCCACTTTGATTCCGGCCGCCTGGCAGTTCCGGATTCCTTCCATGGAGGATTTGTAGGCGCCTTTCATGCCGCGGAAACGGTCATGGATGTCCTCCATACCGTCAAGACTGATTCCCACATAAGAAAGACCGATCTCCTTGAGTGTCCTGGCCATCTGGGCTGTAATCAGGGTTCCGTTTGTTGAAATCACAGCACGCATGCCCTTGGACACGGCATACTCTGCAAGTTCGGGCAAATCTTCCCTCATCAGGGGTTCACCCCCTGAAAATAGAATCACTGGAGAGCCAAAGGCGGCAAGATCATCGATCAGGGCCTTGCCTTCCTGTGTGCTCAACTCATCTGAGTCTGCCACGCTTCGGGCATGGGCATAGCAGTGAATACATTTCAGATTGCAGCGCCGGGTCATGTTCCAGACCACGACGGGCTTCTTGTCCATGGAGAATTGAAGCAGGTGTGAGGGCAGTTTTCCCGAATGACGTCCGTATCGTAAAGCGTCGGACGGTTCAACCGTCCCACAGTATAGTTTAGATATTCCAATCATAGCTCGTTTTCGTCTCTTTATATCTTAAAGGTTAAAACCCTTCCGGGAGACTGTTTGTACCATCCTCGGAATGGCCCAGTTCCCTTCTGACCAGGGAGTTTAGAAAAGCATCCGGGTCAATCAGGGCGTCCCTGGAAATAAAATAACGACTTCGTCCCGATTTTTCCTGAATCAGCTTAAGACCCAGTTCGAAATCCGACGAGAATTTTGCATAGATTTCATCGAATCGTGTCCCAGGGTCAATGAATCGACCAATCAGATAATCAACGGCGTCCTCTTCAAAAATGATATTGATATCATGTTCTGAAAAAAAGGAAAGCTCAAGTTTTTTGACTTCATCATAATAGGATTTGATGGTATCCACCGCATTGCCGATGCTGGTCACGTTTTTACTGTAGTAGTGGGCCACATGTTCGATGCGGTACTGGGTCAGGGTCAGATTGTGCCGAATGGACAGTTGTTTCCAGCTTGCATCCACAAAACGCCTGACCTCTTCCCGTTCATCAGCTTCGACTTTTTTGTAAAGATCCTCCCATTTCTCGTCGTTTGCATGGGAGCACAATGAGTCGATTGATTCTTCAGGATGTTCGACCACATCCAGAGTGATGGGGAAATACCGGACATGCTCTGTTGGAAGCTTCGTTTCAAAGGGCAGCAGTATCTCTTCAATGGCGTTGACAAGGCCCCGCGCCCCGGTGTTTTCAGTGTAAGCATTCCTTGCAATAAGCCCCAGGGTATTTTCCGTGAAACGGGCTGCAATGCCGTAGGCTGCAAAATCGAGTTTTTTGCCAAGAATCACCGGGTTGTTAGGGTTTTTCAGAATGGAAAACAGATCGTCTTCGGTCAGCCGTTCAAACACAGCCCGCACAGGAAGTCTCCCTACAAACTCTGATTCAAAACCAAAATTGACAAGATCTTCGGTTCTCATTTTGGAGAGCAGGTTGTATGAGTAATCCCCCGTAGCAAGTTCGGAACCAAAACCGATGGTTTGTTTTGCGGTTCGTTTTTTGATGATATCAGCCATCCCACCAAATGCACCACTCACGATAAACAGAATGTTGGCCGTGTTGATCACCTGTTTGTCTTTTTTACCGGTTTTTTGATAGCGTTCCATTTCCTGGAGCATGGACACCGGATCATGGGGTACTTTGAGCTCTACATCGGTATCTTCCATGGGCTTCAACAGAGCGCGCTGGACACCTGTCCGGGAAATATCCGCACCGATGATATTGGGCGAGGAGGCAATTTTGTCAATTTCATCAATGTAAATAATGCCATGCTGTGCCAGTTCGATGTCGTCATCTGCTTCCCTTACAAGATCCCTTACAAGATCTTCCACGTTGCCGCCAACATAGCCGGTTTCAGTGAATTTTGTGGCATCCCCTTTGACAAAGGGAACCCCGAGCTTCTTGGCGATCAGACGGATCATGTAAGTCTTTCCAACACCTGTGGGGCCGACCATCAGGATATTGCTTTTGATTCCACCCACCATGATGTCTGTTTTGTTGCCGGTGTTTTCGAGGTGCTTGATACGGTTGAAATGGGTGCAGATTTTTGTTGCAAGAATGGCTTTGGCCTTATCCTGCTTGATAATGTACTGGTCCAGATGACCTATGAGTTCTTCGGGTTTCAGGTCAAAATTAATTTTTCTTTTTTTCCCTGTATCCTTGTAGGATTTCCCCTGGTTTGATTTTTGTGCAAGAACACTCGGGGACACAATTTTTACGTTCCCACCGAATTTTTTATTCAAAAATTCGCCAAGTTCTTTTTCGATTTCTTTCGGGTCCGGTATTTTTTCATTGTTATCGCTCATAATCCGTTAATATAAACACAGCTATTTTAAAAAGCAAGGGCTGCCAGGGATAATTTAGGACGCGTTCAGGTCATTGTTGGGGCATGGAATAGTCTGAAACCAACGTTGCAACCGTTCGGCTGATCTGTAAATGTCTTATTGTGTTTTTTGTTTATTATTCGGAATTTTTTTAAAGAAATAACAGCGAGGGCCGATAAGAACACTAACAGGTGTATTGTCATATCTTTCATTTAGGGGCTGAAAGCAGATGGTTTTCGGCACCAACGGTGCGTTTGGCCATTATTCCCATTAAAGGAGAATCCGGGTGAAAAAGTCCGGGCACATCAAAATCCTCATTGTGGACGATAACGTATCCACACTGCAATTGCTCAAGCACATGCTAAAAAAAACCGGGTTTGAAATCATCTGTGCATCATCCGGAAATGAAGCGATTGACGTGGTCAGTGAAAATGATCTTGCACTTATTCTCCTGGATGTGGTTTTGGATGGGGCATCGGGAATGGACATTGCGGAAATCATTCGGGGCAGCGACGGAAAAAGTCATATCCCCATTATTTTTATGACCGGCCATGACAAGGACAGTGGCTTTGAATTCAAGGGTTATGAAATCGGTGCGGTGGATTTTATCTATAAGCCCATTAATCCTGTGGTGCTTCACAGTAAAGTCGGTGTATTTGCAGAACTCTACCTGAGGGAAAAAAAGCTGGTTGAGAGCAACCTTGAACTTGAAACAACTCTGTCATCCTTGCGCAAGGAAATCGGGATGCGGAAAAAAGTTCATCAGGCCCTGAAACGATCCGAAGAACAATACCGGACCCTGTACGAAACGAGTCAGGATATGGAGTCCCAGCTTCGTCAGGCCCAGAAAATGGAAGCCGTGGGAACCCTTGCCGGGGGAATTGCCCATGATTTCAACAATATTTTGGCGGCCATCATGGGCTATATTGAACTTTCCCAGTTTGATGTTCCCGAGAGCAATCCGGCCCGTCACAGCCTTGATCAGGTTTTGAAGGCCACCCACCGGGCCAAAAAACTGGTCAGCCAAATCCTGGCATTCAGTCGACAAAACAACTACGAAAAAAAACCGGTTTATGTTCAATGTATTATCAATGAATGCGTGGAACTTTTGCGCGCCTCCATCCCAAGTACGGTGGCCATTGAAAAGGATCTCTGTCAGGAACTGAAAGCTGTGAAAGCGGACTCGACCCAGATCCATCAGGTGATCATGAATTTATGCACCAATGCCTACCATGCCATGGATGGCGGAGAAGGACGTATTGATATCACACTGTCACCCTACGGGATGCGTGATGAGGACTGTTTGTCCATGCTGGGCCTGAGCCAGGGTGAATATATGAGGCTTGTGATCGGAGATACAGGCTGCGGGATGGACGAGAAAATCCTATCCAAGATTTTTGAGCCTTACTTTACAACCAAGGCCAAGGGCCAGGGAACAGGCATGGGGCTGTCTGTGGTTCATGGAATCATTAAATCCCATGGGGGCCGTATTGATGTGACCAGCGAACCGGGAAAGGGTAGTCGGTTTACCCTGTATCTTCCGGTTATAGATATGAGTGCCAGTGACCATACAGACGTTCCGGCTCTGCTGCCCCTGGGCAGAGAGCGTATTCTATTTGTGGATGATGAGGAAACCCTGGTGGATCTGGGTGTTAAAATACTTGAACGCCTGGGCTATGAAGTCGTTTCGGAAACCAGCAGCCTGAGGGCTTTTGAGCGGTTCAAGGATGATCCCCAAGGGTTTGATCTGGTGATTACGGATATGACCATGCCAGATTTGACAGGCATACAGCTGGCCCGAAAAATTAAAATGATATCTCCCGGTGTTCCTATTATTTTATGCACCGGTTATCACAAGGAAATCAATGTTTCAAAAGTTAAGGACTTCGGTATTGATTTCTTGTTGTTGAAGCCCCTTAAAATCATGGACCTGGCAACGGTGATACGTGATGCTGTTCAGCTGGAGGAGGAGATCAGGGTATTCAAGCATGCATGAGAGATCAACTATCAAAGCCGTTCTTTTAAGTGTTTATGTCTTATTCGGGCAGGTTTCTGTCCTTCATGGGCAGGGCACAGACTTTCGAGAGGTGACATGGGGAATGAGCCGTCTTGAAGTGATGGCCCATGAGGAATCGGGACCGGTGTCCCTTGACGCCCCTTTTATCTATTATACATCCCGAGTGGCGGGCCAGGAACATCACCTTCTCTATGGATTCATTGAAGACAAACTTGTGAACGCCGTTTACATCATCGTAACCCAATCACCCCGAGAATATCGTTATTTTAAAAAGAATATCGAGTCCAAATATGGTCGGCCGAAAAAATCATATGATGGGGGAAGCCAAAATTACCTCTTTTTCTGGGAAAATGAGCGGACAGAGATAACTATAAGACCTGGAAATATAAGGGAATGTCGCATTGAATACATGGCTAAAAAGTTCAAGCCCCTAAGGGCGAATAAGGAAAAAGAAAGAAAACAAAGACTCTCAGATGAGCTCAGTAGAGCCTATTAATCCCTTGGTACTTATATATGTGAACAATGTTCGAATGTGTAAATTATCTTAAAATGATAGAAAATGATTTGCTATTTAGTCTGAAAATGATAATGATTTAAAAATGTTCAAAGTTCCATTCAATATTACAGTAAGTTACCTGCTGTTTTTTATCAAAAAAACAAATTAAGGAGAGAGGTATGAGGAGAAAGTGTTTGTTGGGCTTTGTTTTTCTGGCAATTGTCGGAATGTATTATTCATTCCCAGGAATTGCGGTTGCGGATGATCTGATCGTCATCGGTAACAGAAGCGTGCCTGCATCGGAATTGTCCCCAACGGATATCCAGAATATTTATCTGGGAAAGAAAAAAATGTGGGATAATGGGGTGAAGGTTGAGGTGGCCACCTTGGGTGGCGGAGAACTGACGGATCGGTTTTTGAAAGCCTATGTGAAGAAAAATTCAAGTATGTACAACAAATACTGGAAAAAGCAGGTGTTTACCGGAGGTGGAAAGCCACCGGTTACTTTTGAACGTGAAAAAGATCTTGTGGAGTATGTCTCCAAGACAAAAGGAGCTGTGGGCTACGTGACATCACAGTCATACACGGACAGCGTGAAAATTCTTGCAGTCATGCACTAATACGAACTTTAATTCGATCGTTTAAAGCTTACAGGATCGTACAGGATGTATCATACAGGAGGTCAAATCATGAACAGAAGGCTTGCTACTCTGATAATATTCATGCTTGGCATGGCTTTTTCAAGCAGTGTCCAAGCTCTTGAGTTGAATGAAACGGGCAAGGTCGATATTCACGGCTTTATCACTCAAGGCTATCTTTTTTCCGACGACAATAATTTTATGGCTGATACCGAAGGGAACGGATCGACCCAGTTCAATGAGATCGGTATCAACTTTTCCTCAGACGTCAGTGAACGTCTTCGAATGGGTGTCCAGTTTATTGCAAGGGACCTCGGGAAAATGGGGAACCAGGCTGTTACGATTGACTGGGCTGTTGCGGATTACAGCTTTTATGACTGGTTGAATCTGAGGGCCGGAAAGATCAAATTTCCCCATGGCCTCTACAATACAGCACGTGATGTTGACATGCTGAGAACCTTTATCTTTTTGCCCCAGAGCGTTTACACCGAAGGATGGCGAGATTCCTTGAATGCAGGAAGCGGAGCAGGATTTTACGGATATGTTCCCGTGGGAATCGTCGGGAGTCTTACCTATATAGCGTTTGGTGGAAATGCAGGTATGAAAGATGACGGGGGTGAAGCACGACTCCTTGAAGACCAGGTTCCCAAAGAACTTCAGCTGAATGTTCTTGCCATGGATACGAAACGGACATGGGGTTCTCAGTTGATCTTGGATTCAGCGTTCAGCATTGACGGCCTGAAACTTCTTGGCGGGTACTGGGGGCATGAGTTTACTGCGGACTGCAGTGTGATCAATGGCACAGGCTCACCCTTGTTTGATGCGACAAACACACTGGTCGGGTCTAAAATGGACACGGAAACCAGGGTTTTCGACATTAAGATCCGTTCAACCACAGCAGCTCTTGAATATTCCTGGGGCAATTTGATTTTCGCCACAGAGTATATGCAAAATAATTACCGATTGAAACTTCCCCTATCCACACGTGTTCTTCCATCGGGTATGATAAACAAGGATTTTGATGCCTTAGCATACTATGGAAGCTTGACCTACCGATTTACCGATTGGTTCGAATTGGGTGCTTATTATTCCGAATACTTTGCGAACAAGGATGACAAAGATGGTGCAGAATCTGTCGCGGAAGGAACGGTCAAGGCGGGTCAGGAACATGTAAAATGGCTCAAAGATTCCTGCGTAGCATTGCGGTTTGACCTTACGCCTAACTGGATACTGAAACTTGAAACCCATTATGTTGACGGTGCTGCCTTGATGTACAGTGATGACGGGAATATAGCGGCCGACGGAGTGACAACCACGTACGAACGTTACTGGATGCTGTATGGAGCAAAGCTCTCCTACAGCTTCTAACACCACGTACCATTGACATAAAAACGGCGCATGACGGTTCATGTGCCGTTTTTTCGTGAGGCTGCATACGGGGTTGCAGGTTTACACGACTGCGTATTTACAAAACGGGACATCATGTGGTATGTGCAAAAAAATGCTTAATGATTCCTGATGCAAACCCGAAATATAGGGTGCGGGTCAGATCATGGCATGCTTTTTTTAGTATTATTTTGAATAGTTCATTATTTGGGGGTTATTATGATAAAGAAAAAGACAATCGCTCTTATTGTAACGGCAACCCTGCTGGTTTTCGCAGGGATAGCATCCTCAGCCTATGCCAAGGATATCAAAACCTATGAAGAGTTATACAAACTCCTCCCCGGTCAGGGCAGTGTTGACCATGCGGGTGAGATTGACCGCGCTTTAAAAACCGTGGTCAAACTTCAGGAACTCCGTGAACACAGGACCCTGACCATCGAAGGGCCCAAGGATTACCAGATCTATAATCCCAGGTTCCTGTCCATTTCCTTTTATGCCAACGTGAAAAAACCGGGAAGTGCTAAAGCCAAACCCTTGCCTGCGGTTTACGCCCTGTTGTTCGAGAAGGATGAGGACAACAAACTGACCTTCTTTAAAAGTATCTTTCTGGCCTGGGTCGGGGATCAGGATGTGGAGAGTTATAAAACAGTGACACCTGAGAAGATGTGCGAATACTTTCGTTCAAAAGGTGCTGAATATGTGTTCCTTGAAAAAAAGGCCGACGTAGTGAAACCTGAAGATATGGTGATAAACGGCTCCAATGTCAAAAGCGGTGTCATTGCCGAGCAGTTTATCGATAGTGCCATTACGCGGGACAGTGAGTTGCAGTTTGCCCTTGAAAATTATGTTCAAAAAGAGGTGGAAAAGGTTAAAAAACCGGATGATTCAGTGCGAGTTCAGCAGCTTGAAGCCCGGATCAAAAAGCTTGAGGCTCTTTTGTTGAACGTTACGCGCAATGGCAATGACCTGGTTTTCAGCAATATGAATGTTCATATTGAAAACGGTTCAGGATCCGTATCCAAGGTCAATGGTACCGGAAATCTTATCGTGGGCTATGATGATCCGGGGAATGGATCTCACAACATCATGGTGGGCACAAAAAACAAATGCAGCTCCTATGGTGGAATTGTAACGGGCATCGGAAACGTGGTTACCAATAAATTCGCAGCCGTAGCCGGTGGAACAGGCAACGCTGCAACCGGAGATTATGCCGTGATTCTTGGGGGGCATGACAACAAGGCCACCGGAGATTATTCGAGTATTTTGGGTGGCAGCGACAATAAAGCCAAAGGGGATTACTCAAGTATCAACGGGCAGCAAGGTCGGACCAAGGTTGCGGAAGGTGAGAATAAACATTTCCGTAAGGAATAGCGTGATCCATTTGTATCAAAAGGCCAAAGGAAAAGGGGTATGATGAACCGAATATTATCAGCCATAAGCATCATGTGCATGGCGTCTCTTGTGACGGCCTATTCTGCCTTGTGCGGGCCCGGCAAGATAGAGGATATGAAGCACAAGGACGGCAAGCTGGGGGCCTATCATGCATTGCTCATCGGGATTGATGACTATCAGGATTCAACGATACCCGGCGTGAAATCAGCATCAAAGGCTGCCAATGAACTGGCCGGGGTCCTGAAGCAGAATTATGGATTTGACACGGACCTTCTGACCAATAAAAAAGCCACAGGCGAAAACATTGTCAAAGCCATTCAGGTGCTTTCTCAGAAAGTGGGTATTGATGATACGGTCATCATTTATTTTTCCGGGCGGGGAGACGTAGACTCCTCAGGGAAAAAGGGCTATTGGTATCCTTATGATGCAAAGGCCGGAGCTGTTGAAAGCTATGTGGACAATGAACGAGTTCAGGGTTTTATTCGGGATATGAAAGCCAACGATATTCTAGTTATCTCGGATTCCACCTATGCCGATACCTTTTTTGGTTCGGCCCACAAGCTTCCGGAAGAATTCAGCGATGCATATTACCTGAATCTTTATAACAAACAGAGCCGCTGGGGTTTGACTTCAGGAACAGATGGTTCAAAGGAAAACGGTATCAGTATCTTTACTGATAAGATCATTCAGGCTTTGAAGGGAAATGAAAAACCCCATTTTTCCCTTCAGGAGTTGTATGAAAAAATCAAGCCGGATATCCGTAAGTCCAGCATCCGTCCACCCCGATGCCGATCTTTGAGAAATACGGGGGATCAGGGTGGTGAGCCCGTGTTTGTTCTCTTGGCCTCAGCTCTTGAAAAAATAGCCGCTGCCAAAGGATCCGATGAGGATAAAAACAGTAAAAACAAAGCCAAATCAGGAGATAAAACAGGGGCCAAGGATAAAATCATTGGTGATAGTACCTTGAGCGTTGCTGTCAATATTTCTGATGCTGAGGTGGCCATGGACGGTGTTCCCCTGGGAAAAGGGGCTGTGAATAAAATGGCCGTATCCCCTGGAATTCATCTGATTGAAGTCACACGGGAAGGCTATGTTCCCTTCAAGAAAAATGTGATCGTGAAACGGGGTGCTCTGGCGTCTCTCAATGCAGATCTTGCAAAGGTTGAGGTCAAATCCACCAAGGGGAATTTGCAGGTGACAGTGGTGCCTGAAACTGCCGATATAAAGTTTGTTGGTCAAAACATAGCTTACACACCGGGGATGCTGATGGAAAAGGGGACGTATACCCTTGAGATTTCAGCGCCTTTTTATGATAAGCAAAGCAAGGATATTGTTGTCAAGGCCCTTGAGAATAATATGTATTCCGTGAACCTCGATCCTGTCAAATCCGTTCACCATAAGACTCTGGGTAATTTTGTGTTGATCAATCCGGGTACGTTTACCATGGGCAGTCCGGACAGTGAATCAGCCATGCGGAACAGCAATGAGAAACAACATAAGGTCACACTGTCCCGTCGGATTTATATGCAGGAAAAAGAAATGACCCTGGGTCAATGGCGATGGTTTATCAAATCCGCAAACTACAAGACTGAGGCGGAAGCCGGTGAGGGTGCCCATATTCTGGTGGATTACAACTGGGAAAAGGATAGTGAATACAATTGGGGAATTCCCGGATTCAATCAGAATGACAAGCATCCGGTTGTCTGTGTGTCCTGGAATGATACCCAGGCCTTTGTCAAATGGGTGAACAAGAACAGCAAAGAATCGATTACCTTCAGACTCCCCACGGAAGCTGAATGGGAATATGCCTGTCGGGCCGGTTCCAAGGACCGTTTTGCCTTTGGTCATTGTCTGCTCCGTGAACAGGCTAATTTTGAGGGAAATGCAAAATGGGAAGACTGTCCTGTGGGTGTAAGTAGTTCCGGTACAGGTGAGGTCGGCAAGTTCCAACCCAATGCCTGGGGCCTTTATGATATGCACGGCAATGTCATGGAGTGGTGCCAGGACTGGCTGGGGAATTATCAGGACGGGGATGTTACCGACCCCACCGGCCCCCAGTCCGGAACCGCCAAGGTGGTCCGCGGAGGCGCCTGGACCAGCTATGCCTATAATTCAAGGTCTGCTAAACGGTACAGCCGAAGCCCCAATGAAAGTTACAGTGATATGGGTTTCCGCCTGGTGCTTGAGCCCTGATCGTTCCATAAGATAATACAAACTAAAAAAGCCCCGTTAAGGGGCTTTTTTTTTGAATAAGCTCCGAAGGTTGATATGAATGAACGCTGCATATGGGACTTTTTACGACGCCATCAGTATTTACCGAATTCCGTATCATCCAGCTTAATCAGATGCTCCGGCCGGTGGCTGGAGTGGGGCGGCGGGTTCTGTCTTTCATGATGTAAGGGGCCTGATTTATAACGAGGGCGGATCTGTTCATGTTCTTCGGGTTCGGGCAAAATCAAGCTATTGTGAGGCTGTTTTGCTTTTAATCTGAATTTGGCCAGGGTGTTTCTCACGTGGCGGGCCTGGGTGGATAATTGTTCGGCTGCCGACGATGTCTCTTCCGCGTGTGCTGTGTTTTGCCGGGTGGCATCGTCAATGTAGGCAAGGCTTTTATTGACCTGGGATATACTTTGAGCCTGTTCATTACTGGCATCTGCAATTTCTCCCACCAGATTGGCCACTTTGGAAATGGATTCGTTCATCTCGGTCAGGGCTTCGGCTGTTTTTTCGGCAATGGCACTGCCGCCTTCAACCCGTTTGGCTGAATTTTCAATAAGGTGCGTTGTGTTCTGGGCGGCCTTTGCACTCAAGGCGGCCAGATTACGAACTTCTTGTGCCACAACGGCAAAGCCTTTTCCATGTTTTCCTGCACGGGCTGCTTCAACCGCAGCGTTCAGGGCAAGCAAATTGGTTTGAAATGCGATGGAATCAATGGTTTGGATTATTTTTGAAATTTCTTTACTGGACTCGCTGATAGACTCCATGGCCTGAATCATTTTATTCATTTTTTCCACGCCGTTCTGGCTGGCATCCCTTGCTGTATTGGCCAATTCCCTTGCTTGAAATGCATTCTGGGCATTGGCCCGGGTCTGGGCCCCGATCTGGGCCATAGTGGCCACGGTTTCTTCGATGGACGCAGCCTGATTGGAAGCGCTCTCTGAAAGCGAGGTACTGGAATCCAGGACTTGGTTAGACCCTGCGTCCACCTGTTCAGCCGAGGACAGCAATTCACTGACAATGCTATTTAAGTTGTTGATCATCATGATCAGAGAAGACCCAAGCACATCTTTGTCCGAGGCCATGCGGATGGAGGTTTGGAGGTTGCCATGGGCAATGTCCGATGCGGCCAGCGCTTTGATTTTCAATTCCTCGGTCACAGCGTTCAGGGCCATGCTCATTTTTCCAATTTCGTCATTTCCCTCGGGAAGTCTCTGGGAAAGATCGCCGTTTTTTAAGATGGTGGCATATTCGGCGATTCTGTAAACAGGCCGGATGATGTAACGGGTCATGCTTATGAAAAGGGTGAGTAGCAGAAATATGTTGGTGATGACATTGGCAATAATGATCGTAATCAGCGATTGTCTGAGTTCCTGGTTCACAAAACGTTTGCTGGTATAGAGTTCGACCCGTCCCACCTGGGAATCGTCGTAAATGATGGGTTTCGTTTTTACAATGTATTTGTCCGGGACCTTATCCGTGGCAGGTATAATGTTCCAGGTTTCATTTCGCATTTTGCCCATAAGGATTCTATCATCGAGGGGATCTTTGACCAGGATGGCAAAAATGGTTTCTTCCATCATTTCAGATGTGATGGAATCTTCAATCTGCTTTTCATCGAAATCCCACAGAGGCGAGGCCAAAAGGTTGGCGATGCGTGTGCTGGTCTGGTCTGAAAATATATCAAGGGCCCTGGTTTTGGCCCTGCTGTCGACCATAAACTGAACGGCACCATAGATGCCAAGAATAATGGTGGTCACGCTGATAAGTATAAGACCTTGACGAGTCTGGATACTTTTATGCCATTTAATTTTCATCATAAGAGTTCATATGGTTGCATTGGATCGGTGAGTTTGTGAAAAAGAAAAACTGGCCCGCCGGTTTATAAGGATGGACGTCAGATCCGGAACTAGGTCAGTCGTTTGAAGAAAAAAAACCTTGTTTCATCTTACAAAAAACAGAAACTTATGTCAACGGTAAGGGAGGGATTAACGCGAACTCACTCTCGTCCAGCAAAGGGGTGTTCAAAAAATCAATGACAGAATCTTTGACGATAAGATCAAAAGACTCTTCATCAGGAAAGTCAAGGTCGCGTTGGGATAGAATTCCTTGAGGGCTTTGAAATATGATGTGCTATGAAAAACGTCTCCAAAGGGTTGGAGCTGAATAGTACAGACTTTTTTTATGGAAGGGTGATTGGTTCTCATGCCTTGTTTTTATAATCCACGTATTCTTTTTCTTCAACAAGTTCTGACTTGTATGTTAGATTGATTTCTTTTTTTATTTCAGCTCGATCATCATTTGTAAAATAAATGCTCCGGGCAAGGTCTATGAATTCGTTGTCAAAGGCTTTATCGGTTTCCTTGATCCTGATTTTATCTTCGATCTCCCAGAGTCTCAGGTTAATGGACCGGAGTTTGATGAATTCATCGGACTCCGTCCCTATACCACAGTCCATCATGGGTTTGAGAAGCATCTCGTATTCTTTTCTGATGTTCACTATTTTTGAAGGGTTTGAAACTTTTTCAAGTTTTATGGAAAGGATTGTCACCTTATCCACAAGCTCCCCTGTGGAGATATCGATTTTCATCAAAACCCTCCGAAAAATTGTTAAAAATACGTGTAAATGCCTGATCGCGAACATGGAATATAGAGGCTCAACAGGGGGCTGTCAAGAAATAACTCGGTTATCATGTCCGTTCATGAAACCCTGGAAATGAAAACTATTGATCATGTTTTTGTTTAATCGTATTGTCCAATGATTTTAATGCACCATTTATTTCACGAAACCGGATGAAAAACATGGATTTTGAACGTATCTTGATTATACGCCTATCGGCCCTTGGTGATGTGGTTCATACCCTTGCCTTTGTGAATAGGCTTAAAAAAGCAAGGCCCCAGGCCCATATTACCTGGATTCTTCAGCCCTTGACCTTTGATTTGGTCAAATACCAGAAAAACGTAGACCGGTTTGTTGTTTATGACCGTAAAGGGGGCCTCAAATCATTAAAGCATATCGCAGGGGAACTCAACGGAGAAATCTTTGACCGGGTGTTTATGCTTCAGGTCAGTTTGAAAGCCAGCCTGATTTCCCTATGCGCCAGGGGAGCCGTGAAACTGGGCTTTGATTTCAGACGTTCCAGGGAATTCCAGTGGCTTTTTTCCAGCTGCAGGATTCCCCATCATCCTCCGGGTCATGTTTTGGATCAGTTTTTTGAATTTCTTGATGATCAGAAGATACCCGACTGCCCCCTTGACTGGAACATTGATTTTACAGAAGAGGAACTGGCCTATAAGGAAGGGTTCTTTAAAACCATTGAACGGCCGGTGGTCTCCTTTGTTATTGCGTCGTCAAATAAGGAAAAGGACTGGAACGCCGAAGGATATGCCCAGGTCATTGACGAGGTGGATACACGTTTAAACCTTCAGCCCATGATTGTGGGGGGGCCCAGTGCCTGGGAAAGAGAACTTACGGACAGAATCATACAGCTGTGCAGGACACGTCCCCTTATTGCCCTGGAAAAACCTGTGCGCCATACCTTACTCCAGCTGGCAGGGTCAGATGTGGTGGTGGCACCGGACACCGGCCCCATGCACATGGCCGTGGCTCTGAACGTTCCCACTGTGGCACTGTACGGGTATTCTGACCCCAGACGCTGTGGGCCCTATGGCCGTTTTCAGGATCTTTTGATCGACAAATACAATCTCCCCGGCGAGGGGGAAAAAAAGATCACGAGAAAGACCAAGAAAGGACGGACCCACCAGATTCGGCCCCAGGAGGTGATAGAAAAAATCGAATACGCCCTTAGAATGTATCCCAGACCCCAGGGGCGTTGACTCATTCCATAAGGTCAAATGCGTGCGTGTCAGTGTAGATCAAGGGCTTCCATTAAAGATGAACTCGCAAAAAGTCGACGTATGGCTATGGACCTTTTTAAGACGCCTTCAGTAAAGCGAGTTCCTGAACAAGAATGTCCACCATGATTGTGGGTAGCTTATATTTCAGAACAGCTCGTGTCCATCGTTTGATATAGGCTTTGCATAGCTTTTTTTGGGACATGGGGCTGATATGGGCCTTGTCAAAATCAATGATGAATACCTTGCCATCACCGTCCACCAGGACATTTCCGGGATGAAGATCCACATGATGAATCCGGTTTACAATGAGACGATTGATCTGTTCGGCTGTTTTCTTGAGGGCCTCCGCGCTCTGTTCCGGAATCTTGGTGCAGATGTCTGTCAGTGAGCGAGTGTTTTCGATCTTCCGGGTGATGAGGTAGGCCTTGTAAAACTGGCTTCCCCGTATGGCCCAGGCCAGGGGCTCGGGACTTGACACCCCCAGGCTTCGAACGGTCTCGAGCATCTCGTATTCCTGTCTGGATCGTGCTTTCCCGGATCTTAGATAGACATCTGAGATTAGATGGCGAATCAGACCGCCACGTTTGTAATGCTTAATGACTACAGGCCCAACCCCGCTAAGGTTAGTTTCAAAAATCATGGCCCTTCCCGCCAGAATGTCTTCACAATCCATGGGTGGTTTTTCAAACGCACAGACCAGGTCTTCACGTGCCTTTTGATCAAGGTTCAGTTCTGTTCCCATCTGGTAGGGGAAATGACGATGGATTTTTATCATGTCACGATATGTCCAGTAGAGAGTTTATGGCTGAAATGACATCAGCCGAGTCCAGGTCCTTCATGCAGGCATCGGTCCCCATGGGGCAACGCCGCCCGCCATGCCTGCTGCACGGCTTACAGTCCAGTTTTTTTTCCACCACCCGTGCCTTGTTTTTCCAGGGGCCGAAACCGAAGGCGGGGGATGTGGCACAAAATATGACCACCGTGGGAATCTTAAAGGCAGATGCCATGTGAAGGGACATGCTGTCATTGCAGACCACGAGGTTTGCATGTTTCATGATGTAAAGTGCGTCGGGAATGCTTGTTTTTCCGGCCAGATCAATGACGTCAATTCCTTTTGCCACCATGGCGTTGGTTTCCATATCCTCCCTGGCACCAAGAAGCAGAACTCCAACGCCTTTGTCTAAAAGATAAGACGCTGTTTTTCTAAACCCGTCATGATGCCACATCTTGGTTTCCCAGGCGCTTCCCGGGACAAGAACCGCATAGGGTTTGTCCGGAATATGGGCGCGGATTTTTTCTCCAATCGTCAATGGGTCCGGTGCAAAAAGTCTCATGTCTGTCTCAAACAAGGACGGATCACCATGGCCTTTGAGAATGGACAGATTACGAATGACATCATGGTCTTTTGGATTTCGAGTAAAGGTCTGGTGATATAGAAAAGAGAGTTTGGCTTCACGAAAACCGATTCTCACGGGTATCTTCGAAAGAAACAGAAGCACAGAGGTTCTGTATGACCGGTGCAGGGAATACACCGCCTGGAAACCCATTTGTCGGATACGCCGGGCCATGGCAAAAAGCCCTTTAAACCCGGCATCCATGCCCCGTTTGTCATAGGCAATGACGCCGGAGAGCAGGGGATCATGTTCAATAAGTTTCGATGAAAGTGGGGTGGTCATCATCCATAGTTCAGCATCCGGATAGATCTGTTTGATTCCGGAGATGACCGGTGTGGATAAAATGGTGTCACCCAGAAAGCTAGTCTGAACAATCAGTATTTTCATAGTGCCTTTCAGGCGGGAAGCTTCGACGTGTTGATCTGTTTTAATCCGTAAAAAGTTATCATTCCCGCTGACCATCAAGGACGGCCAGGATTTAATACCCCTCTTGCTTGATCAGGGAATCGAAATAATCGATGGTTTTGAGCAAACCGTCTTTTAAGGAAACACGAGGCTCCCAGTTGAGGCAGGCTCTGGCTTTGCTGATGTCCGGCTTCCTTTGTTTCGGATCATCCTGGGGCAGGGTGACAAAGCAGAGTTCGGATTTGGACCCGGTGAGTTCAAGAATCAATCGGATCAACTCAAGAATGGTGAATTCTCCGGGGTTCCCCAGATTCATAGGCCCTGTGACTTCATAGGGCGTATCCATGAGTTTGATAAAACCATCGATCATGTCATCAACATAGCAGAACGAACGGGTCTGGGCCCCATCGCCGTAGACAGTAATGGCCTCACCTTTTAATGCCTGCATGATGAAGTTGGAGACCACACGCCCGTCATTGGGGTGCATTCGGGGGCCGTAGGTGTTGAAAATTCGTGCCACCTTGATCTCCATCTTGTGCTGACGCCTATAATCAAAAAACAGGGTTTCAGCACAGCGCTTCCCCTCGTCATAACAGGAACGGGGTCCGATGCAGTTGACATTCCCCCAGTATTCTTCAGGTTGGGGATGGATTGTGGGGTCACCGTATACTTCGGATGTGGATGCCTGGAAAATTTTTGCTTTGACACGTTTGGCAAGGCCCAGCATATTGATGGCACCGTGGACATTAACCTTGGTGGTTTGAACAGGATCATTCTGATAATGGATTGGTGAGGCCGGGCATGCCAGATTGTAAATTTCATCCACCTCAATGTACATGGGGAAGGTTATATCATGGCGGATTACCTCAAAAAAAGGGTTGTTGAGCAGGTGCACGATATTCTGCTTGGAACCCGTATAAAAATTATCCGCGCAGATGACTTCACACCCTTCATTCAAAAGTCTTTCACAAAGAAATGACCCTAAAAATCCGGCGCCGCCGGTGACCAGAACCCGTTTTCGAATATGCATGTGTTCACCTTAAATAATATCCAAAAAAGAAAACAGCTATCACAAAGATGCTGTTTTGGCCAGATAATAAATAGTAACAATGGTTGACAGTCCAATATAACCTATTTTAAAAAATATAGATTTTTGATAGTATACAGGACAATTGTGCAGGTTACAGGAAGTATTGGGAATTTCTTAAAAACCTTAGACATCTTTGTGCTTGCATCCTATGTGGACGGATTGGGGATATCGCTTCTTGATGCCCAGGCATGCGGGCTGCCCGTTATCGGGTGCCGTGTGGATGGGAGCAATGGTGTCTTAGTGCCGTCGAGGGGCCTGAAATTGCTTGCCGATTCCATTCTTATACTCCTGGATGATGAAAAAAGAAACAGGCTGGGTGGGGCCGCACGCATCAGTGTCTAAAATTTTAGCATTCAGACAACCATCAATAAAAATAGTGTTTTGTATAGGGAACTTATATAGGCGGGACATGGCGAAAAATATTACCGGAATTATCATAACGCTGAATGAGGAAAAGCATATTCAGGCATGCATTGAATCCCTGCAAAGGGTCTGCCATGAAGTGATTGTCGTTGATTCGTTAAGCACGGATTGCACGGTTTCAATTGCTGAAGAATGCGGTGCCCGGATTATCAAACAGACCTATCTGGGCGATGGCCCTCAAAAGGCCTTTGGTGTTCCCTATGCGGCTAACGACTGGATTCTGAGTTTGGATGCAGACGAACGTTTGGATGATGATCTTGTCAATGAATTGATGCGTCTCGACTTAACCCGTGATGATACAGCCTATGCGTTTAAACGAAAAAATTATGTCGGGGACCATTGGATCAAGGCGGCGGGCTTTTACCCGGATTATGTCACCCGACTTTATAACCGGAAAACATCGGGTTATCTGGACAAAAAAGCGCATTCAAAAGTAAAAGCGCCCCGAATAAAGAAAGTCAGGGCACATATTCTCCACTATACATATCACGATTACTCTCACTGGATGGAGCGTTTGAACTGGCTTACGACACGTGATGCCTGGGCCTATTATCAAAAAGGGAAAAAACAGTCCGCATTACGGCCGTTTTTCAGTGCAACAGGCGCTTTTATTCGAAAATTTTTTATCAAGGGCGGCATATTTCAGGGTGTTGATGGCATGACCGTGACTCTTACAACAGTGATGAGAGCCTATATGAAATATATAAAGCTCAATGAAATGCATGAAGAAGCAAAAAAAACGGCGGCAAAAAAATGACCTATTATTTTATGAAATGACATCGCCACACAAAGGGGTTTAGCACCACCTCTGGCCTTGAGAGGGTATGGATAGATATTATTTGTTGAACAAGGCCTAACAACCCCCACATTAGATTGATACTCATGATTTATAAAAAAATATTCAACGTCAACACGCTGAAACAAACGGCTTTCAATGACTGGTCTCATATTGTCTTGCTTGGATCTATTTTGCTTTACGCATTTACGAGGTTCATTGATCCAGTTGCCAGCCAAATTGCCCAAGGGGTTCTGGTTTTTTACATGGCTTATTTTTTTGTAAAGAACCCCGATCAGATAAGACGTGATCCCATGTATCTACTTTTCATAGGCGTTATCATTTCTCAAATAGCAACATGGGGTTCTGTGGAAATGTTTCATCCTGAAATTCAGGATAATACCTTGAAAATTGACAAATTGGGGAAATTGTTCTTATTTATCCCGATTGCCTGGGGTTTGCAAAGAAAGCCAAAATGGGTGCCTATTGTATTGCTGACCGCATGTGTGGGCTTTACAGCGGATCTTCTTTTTGGCTGTGATTTTTTTGCCCAGGTGGCTTTAGCAATCCAAGGAGAACGTGTGGATTTTGGTGTGCGTAACGCACAGCACACGAGCATGGTGTTCGGCTTGATGGTCATCATAAGTATATTTTATATGGCTGTTGCAGACAAAAAAACAAAGATGGGGATCGCTTTTTTGTTTTTTACGATGGGTCTGGCAGGTCTGACGGTCACCCAAACTAGACAGACTTTTTTTGGGATTATTGTGGCAGTAGGCTTTGTGTTTATACTGTCATGTTTTTTAACAAAATTAAATCTGAAAAAAATAATGATTTCCGTAGTGATGATGGCTGTCCTATTCGGTACGGCCTCTTATTCAATCACAATAAATCACAGGCAGAACGAGGCATGGGATACAATCAAGACCTTTACCGATCCCATGCCTGAAAATCTTCAAACAGCGGGGAAAAAGGAAATTCTTGCCTATTATATCAGCAAGCAGAAGGATTCGGGTTCCGGTTTGAGGGTGAAATTGTGGCTTGGCATGCTGCCTTATGTGTATCAGAATCCGTTTCTCGGTTGGGGAAGTAACAGTATCGAAGGTTTAATAAAAAACAATCCGTATTTTATAAATGAAAAAAGTGTCACGAATATGGGGCATCTTCATAATTTCCACATCACCCTTTATATTTGCTGCGGGATTATCGGTGTTTTACTTATAAACGGGATATATGTTTGGTTGTTGCTCTCAAGTTTCAGGGACAGAAAGCAGATACCCCACGGAGATCAATGGTTTCTTTTGTCGGTCGGTTTTGTGACTTATTGGCAGGTCATCAACTGTTTTGAAAATTTTAGCGGATTCTGGACTGGTGTATTTTGTCATAACCTGATTTTGGGCTGTATCTATGCACACTACTTTTCAAATAAGAAAGTACTCAACGTTTATTCTTTAATGAAATGGTAAACTAATATATCTCCATAAAGAAGATGCTCATTCCGATACATTTCAGGGAGTCTTCTTGTTAATATATTTTTTAATAACGGCCATGGGAATTTTTTCCCATGAAGTTTGTTTGAGGTTATCTTTTCTATTTTAACACCAGATTTTCTACGAATTCTTTCAATAAAAATCCTGTCAATGGGATGTATATGTCCCGCATCCCTTTCAATTTCATTTTTGGGCTCAAAATATTTTGGAAAACCAAGGTTAAAATAACGGAATCGACTATGTAAAGCTTCTGTATTCGGTGTAGTGAGAATCATATGCCCCCCCCTTTTCAGAACTCTGACATACTCATTAAAAAAGTCTGTAGGTCTTACAAGGTGTTCTATTCCTTCAACGGAAATACATAAATCAAAGGTTTCATCTTCAAATGGTAGCGGTTTATTCAGGTCATGTTGCAGAATATCTATTTTCTTATCCAACGTATCTCTATCAGGAGGAATAATATCAATAGCCGATACTGAAAATCCTTTATTGTTCAAATATGCTGCCATCACTCCTGATCCACAAGGGGCATCAAGAACCTTGAAGCCGTCTTTAATGTTAATCCGTTCAACAATTTCTTTCACTCTGTCATGGGTTCCTTTGGCAGCCTGTTCTATCATTGTTTCCCCCGCTATAATAAAGAATACTTATATAATCTGCTTGTTAAAAATATTTCAGATCAACTGGTCAGAATGTATAACTCTTTAATTTTTAATAATTTATATGTTTTTTTGAGTGAGGTAATTCTTATTTAAAGTCGTAACAATGACACAGAGGGTTTTAAAAATCAATTTTATTTTGGAAAAATAGTGCAACCAGAATTTTAGTGATTACAATTTTTCAGGTGTTGATTTTCTGGTAGATATTTGAGATGTAACAGATTCTGGTAGGCTATCACCAAAACACCTCAACCAAAGAATTTAAAAAAGATGAATATTGGAATTGTCGTACGAACACTGAAAATCGGTGGAATGGAAAGGGTTGCGGCTAACCTTACGGATGCATTTATGGATGAAGGTCATACCGTTACCCTGATGTATTTAAAAGACAGACCTGTGAAAATAAGGCCTGAAAGAAGCGATGCCGATATACGGCTCCTGAATTTGGACAGGACTCTGGCTTTTACTGGCATAGGGATATTATGGATAGTCATATCACGCATTCTTAATATGGTTTTCAGAAAAAGCCTTTTTGTCTGGCAAGGGTTTGCCCAGTCATTCGTTTTTAAAAGGAAAATAAAAAAAATTGAAAGTGAAAAAGGCCGGTTTGATTTAATGATTTTTAGAGGCCAGGGCACATTTGAGCTTATCTGGGCCAATAAAGATCCGAGGATTATTCAGGTTTGCGAAAGCATTTTTCCACGTAAACATAAAGGCCGGTTTGACTCATGGTATGCGGGGCTTCTTTATAATGGCAAGAAGGTTGTGTGCGTTTCAGAAGGGGTTAAGGAAAGTTTCGGGGAATATGCTAAAGACCACGGGATAATACCTGAATCCGTAACCATGATAACCAATCCGATCAACATCGAGAAAATTAAATCCCGCTTGGGAGAATCGATTGCCTCGATTCCCCAAAAAACCTACATACTCGGCCTTGGCCGATTCGTGCCCCATAAAAACTTTTCCCGGTTGATCCGGGCATATAAAGTCCTTGTCGATGACTATGACTTTCAACATCCGCTGGTGATTATCGGTGACGGAAGAGAACGTGATAAGCTGACTAAACTGACAAAAAGCCTGGGTTTGGAAAAAAGAGTTTCTTTTCCGGGGTCAACGGATAATCCTTATGCATGGATGGCCAAGGCTGAGCTTTTTATTTTGAGTTCTGATCTTGAAGGACTTGGAATGGTCATTCTTGAAGCGTTCGCTTCAGGAACGAATGTCGTCGCTACCCATTGCCCCGGTGGTGTGAGTGATATCATGGGCTCAGGTTGTCTGGCCGCCCAGCTGTCCGATATGACACCCGAAAGCCTCGCACAGGTTATTTCCCTTACACTGAAACAGCCTTTTCCAGAAGAAGAGATTCATGCTGTATTGGAAAAATTCAGGCCAAAAGCGATTACGGACATGTATCTGTCTTTTGGGATCAGTGGCACAATGCCTTGTACAGTTTGAGAAACGGCTTGTACTTATCAAGATTAACATTAAAAAGATAAGGTGAATTGTTGAACCAATTGCATTTAGCGGTAATCTTACCTCATACGTTGTTATTTGGTGGAGTAAAACGATTTCTAGAATTAGGGAATTGCTTTATACGTTTGGGGCATACATTTACTGTATTTACACCAAACGGAGATAAACCGGACTGGTTTAGATATGATGGGACTATCGACACCTTTTCCAATATTAATAATTACAAATTAGATGCACTTTTTATAACAGAAATAAAATTTTTAAATTACCTGGTAAAATCTAATAGTAAATTAAAAATTTTTTATCATGTCTTAAAAAGCGAAAAGCTGCATGATGTTTTACAACACAAAGAGATTAAAATATTTGTAAATTCAACCAATTTATACGAATATAATCTTAAAAAATATAAGATTGATTCTTTTAAGGCAATTGGCGGAATAAACAGTGCGTTGCTTCAACAACCCGTTGTTCCGAAACAGGATCAAAAAATTGTAATATTAACATATGGCCGGTTATCACGTAAACGCAAAGGAACGCGCTTTGTCATTAAAGCATGCGAAAAAATATACAAACGGAATAAAAACATAAAATTAATCTTATTTGATACACCTGTTGACAAAAAATCAGAAAATCTTATTAAAAACTTTTCTTGTAAATTACCATTTGAATTTATAGTCAACCATCCTGTAGATAAAAATCATGAATTATTTAGAAAGGCGGATATATTTGTTTCAGCCGAAAAAAATGCAGGTTGGGCAAATACGTGTGCCGAAGCCATGCTATACGGTCTGTCGGTTATTGCAACAGAATCAGGATCTCGGGATATCTTATTTAACCAAAAGACAGGACTTGTTGTCTGGCGAAATAGCTATTCAATAAAAAAAGCTATAAATACGTTAATAAAAAATCCCGAACTGCGTTTAAAAATCGCAACAGATGCAAACAGGCATATTGTAGAATATTCCTGGGAGAATCTGGCTGATAAGATACTGACGTATTTAAGGGATCACAATATCTAATAAAGAATGGAACAAACAATGATAGATGCAGAATTGACGGAACGGAAACGGCTGATGCGGTGGTCAGGCTGGTTTTGCCTTATTAATTTTTTGATTATTACTGGAATGCTTGCACGATTTTTGAAGTATGCCAATGAAACCGAAGGACTGCTTCAGAGTTTTTACCTTGTTTCCGCACTTTCCGGTCATGCCTGCAGTCTGGTAATGGTCGTCTTCCTGGCGGTTCTGCTCCTACCGGTTCTGCTCCTGCCTCGCCAGTTTCTGGTCAAACCGCTTGGGATTGTCGCTGCCACAATCGGAATCGTGATTCTTCAAATCGATTTTGCCGTATATTGCCAGTACCGGTTTCATATCAACGGAATGGTGATTGATCTTCTGGTGAACGGCGGAAGTGATATTTTTGAGTTCTCACGGTCGACCTGGATTGTCGGGCTTCTGACAATTGCAGGGGTGGTGGTGGTCGAAGTGCTGATATCAAAGGCTGCATGGGCACTCGCTGTCAGAACGTTCCGGGTAAAGATAAAAGGAATTCTTGCGGTTCTGGGCTTTCTTATGATTCTCTCATCTAACCTGATTCATGCCTTTGCCGATGCAACATATTTCCGGCCGATCACGGCGATGACGAGGCACCTGCCTCTCTACCATCCGGTGACGGCCAAAACGTTTTTGGAATCCCATGGATTCGTCGATTTGAACGAAAACTGGAAACTGAACCGGCTTGCCTCGGAAAAAAATGTCAGCAATACCATCAACTATCCCCTGACACCGCTCACTTTCAAAGACGTGAAGCCACTCATGAATATCGTTTTTATTGTGGTCGATTCGTGGCGGTATGACGCACTGAATGAAACGGTAACGCCACATGTCTTTAAGTTTCTGAACGATGAAAATGCCATGACGTTCGACAACCATATAAGTGGCGGAAACGCGACCCGATCAGGGATTTTTTCACTTTTTTACGGGATGTTCGGTACCTTCTGGACCTGTATGGAAACGGAGCAGATCGGTTCCGTTTTTATTGATACTCTGATAGACAAAGAATATCAGATGGGGGTTTTTGCAAGTGCCCGGCTTACTGAACCGGCATTCAACCAGACGGTGTTCCGGTCTATGCCGGACCTGAGGCTCTTTTCAGACGGGGACAACGCATGGGAGAGGGATCTGGATATGGTCTCCGATTGGGAAGAATGGCTCACAAACCGCTCTGAAAAGAAACCGTTTTTTACCGTTCTTTTTTTTGATGCAGCCCATTCGATTACATTCCCTCCGGATTATAAGCAGAGGTTTGAACCCATGGTCAAAAGCGTGGATTACCACAAACTCAAAAATGACTATGACCCGGTGCCTCTGGTCAACCGCTATAAGACCTCGCTTCATTTCATCGATTCCCAGATTGGCAACGTGCTGGAACGCCTGAAGGCGGAAGATTGTCTGAAAGATACTGTGATTCTGCTTACCAGTGACCACGGCCAGGAATTCAATGACAATAAGAACAACTACTGGGGCCATTCCTCCAATTATACAAAATATCAGCTCCAGGTGCCGCTGGTTATTCACTGGCCCGGCAGGATGGGGAAAAATTATGCCCATCTTACCAGCCATATTGATGTTGTCCCGACGATGATGAGGGAGGTGCTGGGGTGTACAAATCCAGCATCGGATTTCAGCAACGGAAAGAGCCTTTTTGACACATCCGAAAGGAGATGGCTCTGTTCAGGCGGGGGGCTGTCGGACCATGCAATCATCGAAAAGGAACGGATCACAGCACTTTTCAATACCGGAGGGTATGAAATCTATACTCCGGAATATAATGTAATGAAAGGGGCAAAGCTGAATCCGGAAATCGTCAAAGAGACGATCTCCGAAACAAGCCGCTTCAATAAATAATGAATGTCAATGATCAATACAGTGATATTAACCCATGTGACAGAGTATCGTGGGCTTGTATTCGCTCAAGAAAGGCTCCTAAATGATGTATTCCATGCAGGTTTTTTTTCTCCAATTCATCTTGTTTGTTTTTCAGCGCATCCCTGAACAAATGGCCATGACGATTGGAAAAAGCATGGGGTTGTTCTGGTTTTATGTTGTTCGCTACCGAAGAAACCTGGTGTTTCTCAATCTGGAACTTGCCTACGGGCATGAAAAGACCAAACGCGAACGTTACCGAATTGCCAAGGATAATTTCATTCATTACGGGCTGAATCTGGTGGAGTTTTTGCGGTTGCCGTCCTTTACGGACCAGGATTTTAAACGAACCATAAATATTCGCGATACCCGATCGATAGACAGGGCGCTTAAAAAAGGAAAAGGCGTGATCCTTATTCTGGGCCATTACGGGAATTGGGATATGGCCGCCATTGCCCAGGCCAGGGCCGGTTTCGACTGTCACATCATCACGAAAAAGGCGCAGCAACAGTCCGTTGATGCTTTTTGGCAGGGGATACGAAAGGAGATGGGGGTTCATTTTTTACCCAATGAAGGTTCTGCTTTCAAGATATTGAGACTCCTTAAAAAAAATAAAATCGTTGTCATGATCTTTGATCAACGCATGAGAGGCAAAAATGGGATTCGGGTGAATTTTTTCAACCGCCCGGCCAAAACCATGAAGGCCGTATCCCTCATCGCCATGAAAATGGACTCCCCTGTCATCCCTGTGTTCATCTGGCGTGAGGGGGGGATTCATATTTATGAAACCGGTCCGGAAATTCCGTTGCTCCATGGGAGTACGGAGGAGGACACCATGCGTCTTTCAAGCCAAAGGTACAATGACGTTTTGGAGGCATTCATTCGAAAGCATCCCGAACAATGGTTATGGATCCATGACCGGTGGAAACTGTAAACACCCCGGGCCGTCAAATTGAACCAAAAGCTTGCTAAGTATTGCCTCTATCATGTGATAGATTCTGTGATGTTGCCGTACTTTTTATGAAATATCCGGGTTAACCGGTTTGATATCCTAAACGAAACAGATGGATTTGGAAAAATGATACAGGCGGATTTGAAAATTTCACTTATTATAAGTGTTTATAAAAATATCGATTTTCTTGACATCGTTCTTCGGTCGGCTGAAAGACAGAGTTATAAAGATTTTGAAGTCATTATTGCAGAGGATAATGACGGGCGAGAAATGGCAGATTTTTTAGCGTTGGTACAGAACAGGTACTCATTTGATATCATGCATGTTTTTCATGAAGATGCCGGGTTTCGAAAAACCAGAATACTTAATAAGGCTGTAAACGTGTCCACAGGAGATTTCCTGGTTATTATCGACGGTGACTGCATTTTGCACCGGGCCTTTCTCAAAGAATATGCTCGGCAGGCTCAAGATAATACCTGCCTGTTCGGACGCCGGATGATGCTGTCAAAAAAACTATCCGACACGCTGCTTAACACCAGAGATCTTAATAGACTTCACCTCTGGAATATACTCTTTTCAGGGAACCGGAAAATTGAGGAGGGTATCTATCTTCCGTTTTTGCGTTCATTTAGAAAAAAAGGACTGAAAGGGTGTAATCTTGGACTGCCAAAAGAACTTCTTGAGAAAATCAACGGATATGATGAGGATTATGAAAAGCCTTGGGGCGGAGAGGATTCTGATCTTGAACGGAGGCTTCGATTGGCAGGTGCACGGTTTAAATGTACAAAGTTTCTTACCATTCAATACCATTTGTATCACCCGATTTTGCCCCGGGAGGTGACTCCTGATGGTTTGGATTTTATTGATGAGAAAAAGACATCAACAGAGTGGTTTTGCAGAAATGGTCTTCAGAAAAACAGCAATTCTAAGTAAAAATAACCTTTGTGTAATTCAATTTTTTCGTTCGGATTTACGCCCCAAAGGGATCACCCTTTCAATATCCTCCGACCGGTCCACGCCTTGGGCCCGGGGCGGATGATGACGGCCCGGATGGGGATGCCGTTTTCAAGCAGAATCAACTGTTCCAACTTTTCGATGTTTTCCAATTGTCCTCGGACCGCTTGCACTTACAGGTAAAAAGGTGCTAAAAAAAGTCGATTTTATTTATAATTTTCTAAATGGATAAAAAAAGTGATGATGGAAAACAAGAATATCAAGGTTCTTCACATTGATTCTGAAAAAAGTTGGAGGGGTGGTCAGCAGCAGGCCGCCTATCTCCTGGAACGGATGCACGCCCTGGGATCAAAGACAGCCATGGTCTGCAAGCCGGGATCAGCCATGGAAACATACTGCCAGGGAAAAGGCTTGCCTGTCTATGGGATTCCCATGCACGGGGAACTTGATATCACAGCGGGTTACAAAATTGCGTCTTTATGCCGGAAGCAAGGCTTTCATATTCTGCATCTCCATTCGGCCCATGCCCTTGCCACAGGATTGTGGGCCAGTTTATTTTATAAAAAACTTCGTCTGATTGCTGTAAGACGCGTTTCCGTTCCCATCAAGAAAAATTGGTTCAGTCGGTTTAAATACTTAACCCCAAGACTGAATCGCATTGTTTGCATCTCCAATGCCATCAAGGCCATCCTGATGAATGATGGATTGCATGGGGAAAAACTCACCGTCATTCACAGCGGGGTCCATCTTGATAAATTTAAAGGAGCTCTGGACGGGAAACTTGTGAAACAAACATTGGGAATCCCTGATGATCATCTTGTGGTGGGTACAATAGCTGCCTTCACCAGGGAAAAAGGCTATCCCACCTTGTTAAAGGCTGCTGAAGAGATTGTCAGAAAACATGAACGAGTCACCTTTTGTGCTGTGGGTAGTGGGGCTGAAGAAGAGGCCATACACACCATGGCCAAGGATCTGAGATTAGGTGACCGTATGATATTTACAGGTTTTAGAAAAGATGTGGGGTCACTTCTTAATATGTTTGATCTCTTTGTCCTTCCGTCGTATCAGGAGGGCTTGGGCTCATCCATTCTGGATGCCCAGGCTCTGGGTTTGCCCGTGGTCGCCTGTCGAACCGGGGGTGTTCCGGAAATCGTTCACCATGGGGTCAATGGTCTTCTGGTGCCGCCCAGAGATTCCAAGGCCCTGGTGCTTGCCTTGGAGGACCTTGTCTGCAATTCCGAAAAACGGAAACAATTCGGATTGAAAGCCATGGAAACCGTGCAGGCCTTTTCCATTGACAGAACAGTCGAAAATAATATGGCCCTGTACAGACAACTGGGTGATGGAACGCCCTGATTTAGTCTGTTTTTTTTGTAAGCAGGGCTCTGACCAATTCGAGGTCCTCGGGCCGGTCCACACCCTGGGTGCGATGACGTGTGATGACCATGCGGATGGGAATGTTGTTTTCCAAGAGCCTTAATTGTTCCAGTTTTTCTATGTTTTCAAGGTGGCTTTTGCCTAAGCGCACAAAGTGTTCCAGGCTGGCCATTCTAAAGGCGTAAAGCCCGATGTGCCCGTAATATTCAGGATCCTGGCCATCCCGGTCAAAGGGAATGGGCGATCTGGAAAAATAGAGGGCATCGTTTGTCTTTGAAAAAACCACTTTAACCTGGTCCGGGTTTTTGGCTTCTTTTGCAGTGATCATGACTGCCGGGCTGGTCACCTGGATCAAGGGATTGGAAAACGGTGCCAGAAGCTCCTGGAGAATGGCTGGATTAAGGGCAGGCTCATCACCCTGGATATTGACCACAACGGCCGTGTCCGGGACGTTTAACTGCCTGGCAGCTTCAAGGACTCTGTCTGTACCACTGGGATGATCCGTCCGGGTCATGATGACAGGAAGGTGAAGATCAAGGGCCGCCGATTGGATGCGGGAATCATCGGTTGCAAGGGCAATGGATTTAAAACAACCGGACTCAAGGGCCCGCTGGTAAACGTGCCAGAACATGGGCTTCCCCAGAATATCCGTTAAGGGTTTTCCCGGAAAACGAGTGGACGCATAACGGGCAGGGATAATGCCGTAACAGTGAACAGGCAGAGTCATATCAGAGAATCCTTCGTGTGTCATGGTGTTTGATTGAAAAGGGCCCGGATCCGTTCACAGACCATTTGGGTCCCGCCCTTCTTTTTTTCAAGGTAATCGATTGCCCGTTGCCGGACAAGGTCTTTGGGCACAGGCGAGGAAACCTGGACAAGAAGTCTGCTTGCCACGTTTTCCCAGGTTTTTTCAATCAACAGAAGCCCTTTTTGGATAATTTCTTCACCCACCCATGAAAAGTTGCTCCAGTGGGGACCGGTAACAGGGATCACTCCTGATTGAAGAACCTCCAGAAAATTCTGTCCCCCCAGGGGCGCCAGACTTCCACCCACAAATGCGGCCGTGGCAAGGGCGTAGGCATAAGACAGCTCGCCAAATTGATCCCATAAAATCACCTTGTTCATCAAAGTGGACTCGGTCAGACCTGACCGTGTGGCCCAGGGTATCCCCAGGCTGTCAAGCCGACGAGCCCAGGCCGGAATGCGGTGCATGTGCCTGGGGAAAAGAGCAATCTGAATTGTTGGGTTTTCCCGGGTGATTTTTTGGACAATCTGTTCAACCAGATACTCTTCCTCCTGTCTGACAGATCCCAGAACGATAATGGGGTTCTGTGGTTTGAACAGACCTGCCAGGGGGTTGTCTGACATCGTGTTCGGCAGGTGGGTCAATCGATCGAATTTGATGTTGGGCAAGAAACGGACCCTGCTGTTGGGAAAAAGTTGGGAAAAGCGACCTGCATCACCATGGGAGATGGCACAAATCTCATCCGGTGCAAGGGCTTTCCACAAAGACGGGAAAAACAGGTATCGTTTTAGGCTTTTTCCCGTTAGCCTGCCGTTGACAATCAGTATTTTACAACCAATTTTTTTGAGAGAGAAAAGAAGACCTGGCCACATTTCAAGCTCCACCAGAACCATCAATCTGGGTCGGACGTTTAGCACGGCCTTTTCCATGAGCCCCGGCTTGTCAAAGGGCGCAAAAGATATGCGGATGTGGAGATCGGGATGCTTTGTGATCAGGGTTTTTCGTCCTTGCTCAAGAATGTCCATGCCCTGGCGGGTATTGGTGGTAAGCCACAGTTTTATCGGCCCCTTGAGTGAAAGAGAATCGAGAATCTCCAGCGTGAGATATGCTTCTCCGGCCGAGGCCGATTGGATCCAGATATCGGCATTGCCCTTGCCCGTATCTATGAACAGGCGTTGATCAATCCCGTCAGCGATTCGTTCTTTTTTTTTAAGAAAAGGGATGGCAGCTGCCCAGGCCATATTGTACAGTGAGAATGCGGTTTTAATGGCCTTTGTTGGTTTCATGCCTGCCTTGTTTAAGAAAGATTTATTTATTGAAGGACACCCTGGTGGAATCCAATTGCCCCAGGATATTAAAAAATTAAGGAATCCGTGTCAATTGTAAATCTTAAATTGCATGCCAGGTCGGACTCTGATATACAAGACCTGTTTTTTTATAAACAAGTATTTAATATTTAAAAGGAAATCAAATATGGCAATTAATCAGGAACTTTTGGATATTCTGGCCTGTCCCACGTGCAAGGACGCTGTCACCCTTAACAAAGAAGGCAACGGCTTGATCTGCTTTACATGCAAACGGGTCTATGAGATTAAAGATGATATTCCCATTATGCTTGTTGACGAATCCAAACCTTTGAAAGAATAATGTCTGGAGTTTATGAGCACACCCCGTTTACCTGATCCGGCCAAGTTGGTTATCGGAGTTTTTACACAAGACAAGGACCTGTTTGACCCCCTGGCAACGCGTCTTACTGAGATGTTCGGATTGACCGATACCATCAGTGCATGGATGGCGTTTGATTACACGGATTATTACGAAAAAGAGATGGGTACCCCCTTGTTCCGGCGTATGATGTCCTTTAAAACCCTGGTGAAACAGGATCAGCTGGCGGACATCAAGCTGAAAACCAATGCCCTTGAAAAAACATACGGAAAGATAGGCCATCGAACAGTGAATCTTGATCCGGGTTATCTGCTTCTTTCCCGGTTTGTTCTGGCCACGGGCAAGGATTTTGCCCATAGGATTTCCATTGGTCAGGGGATATATGGGGACTTGACGCTTCTATACAAAAACGGCGGGTTCACGACTCTGCCGTGGACATATCCGGATTATGCTGATAAAACAATGATTTCATACCTTCTAAGTGTCAGGAACACATACATCCACGACTTGGACACTCAGTGATGTCTTGTTTCCATTCTCCACGGGGATCTATAGATAAGATCCCCGTGAGAGTATAACCCATGTTATCGGATTAAAAAATTATGATTAAAAGTATGACAGCCTATGCCAAGGCCGAGATGACAGACGAAAAGCTGACTGTAGCTGTGGAGATACGAACCCTGAATAGCCGGTATCTGGATTATTTTATCCGGGTTCCCCATGGATACAATATCATGGAGGACAAGATCAAGGAGTGTGTGTCCCAAAAAATATCACGGGGCAGGATCGAAATACGGCTTCATGTCACGGATGCATCCGAAGAAAGTATGGCCTTTGATGTGAATCTCCAGAAAGCCGGGGCCTATTATGAGGCGTTAAATACCCTGAAAAACAGCTTTGCGGTGGATGGGGGCATTTCTTTGAATCTTCTTGCAGGGGTCCAGGGTGTGATAACAGCCTCGGATGTGACCGTTGATGTGGACCGGAACTGGGCCCTGATTGAACGCTGTCTGAACCAGGCTCTTGTTGATCTGAACACCATGCGGGCCGTTGAAGGGGACTATTTGAAAAAAGATTTTCATGCCCGGCTGGATTTTGTGGAAGGGGCCATCGAAACCATCCGATCAGACTCGGCGGATTTGTTGACTTTTTACCAGAAACGACTTTTGGATCGTGTTAAATCATTATGTGAGGGAATTGCTGAAGTAGACCAGGCCCGGATTGCCCAGGAGGCAGCGCTGCTTGCAGACCGGAGCGATATTTCCGAAGAAATTGTCAGAGCATCAAGCCATGTGATTCAGTTCCGGAATATCATGGAATCCGAGGACGCGTCAGGTCGGAAGCTCAATTTCCTTCTACAGGAGTTTAACCGGGAGTTTAATACCATGGGATCCAAGGTCGGTCATGCGGGTGTGGCTCATTTGATTGTGGATGTTAAATCAGAACTTGAACGATTAAGGGAACAGGTCCAGAATATCGAATAATATATAGGGGAAGTGGTCATGAACCACTCTTTCTAAGGTAATTACCCAGTGGGTCAGGAGAAAAAATGGATCAGGCATTATTGAATATCGGTTTCGGAAGCAGTGTTGTGGCTGACCGCGTTGTGGCCATTGTGTCACCGAATTCAGCCCCCATGAAGCGGCTGAAAGATGAGGCCAAGGATGAAAAACGTCTTGTTGACGCTACCCATGGCCGACGAACCCGGTCCATCATTGTCCTGGACAGTAATCATATTGTTCTGTCCGCCATACAGTCCGAAACAATTTCCCAGCGCTTTGCAGCACTCAGGGAAAGTACCCAGAAAAGCGACCCAAAAGGTGATCAGAAAGGTGAGTGAGACAGATGGCCAGGTCTGAGAAAAAGGGGCATCTCTTTGTGGTTTCCGCACCTTCTGGAACAGGAAAGACAACACTTTGCCGTTTGCTTCAAGGTGCCTTTGACACACTGGGATATTCCGTGTCCCATACCACCCGGAAGCCCAGGCAGGGTGAGGTTCATGGCAAGGATTATTTTTTTGTATCACACGAGGCCTTCGAGGCCATGATCCGTGATCATGGGTTACTGGAGTGGGCAAAGGTCCACGGCAATTATTACGGCACATCCCTTTCATTTATCCGTGAAAGCCTGGACAAGGGCATGGATATTCTTCTGGACATCGATGTGCAAGGTGCAGAGCAGATTGTCAAACATTATCCTGATGCGGTGACCATATTCATCATGCCCCCGTCCATGGAGGCATTGGAGCAGCGTCTGAATGCCAGGGCCACGGACAGTAAGGACGTGATTGAAACCCGGATCAGAAATGCCCGGGATGAAATCAGGAAAAAGGATCTTTACCGGCATGTGATTGTTAACGATAAGCTTGACGCAGCAACAAACGAGTTGTTTGAGCTGATCCGTTCGTACCTTTGAAACAATGAATTTTATGACGAACTCGTAAAAAGTCGACAGATAGCTATGGAAAAGTTTATAAACAAAGAAAAGACCATGGGCAATAAAAATGGGACACCGTTGAAAACAGCAAGCGAAGATATTCTTTATGGTGTCAATCCCGTAACAGAGGCATTGAAGGCCGGACGTCGTCGGATTTATGAACTTTTTCTCGCAGGTGAAAAGGCTTCGGATAGGATCTCGGGTCTTGCGGATCTGGCAGGGTCTTTGAACATTCCCCTGACGCGGATGGATGGCCTGGAGCTTTCACGGATAGCCGGAACGGATTCCCACCAGAATGTGGCTGCAAGGGTGAGTGCCTACCCTTTTTCAGGGATTTCGGACATTCTGGCAAAAAGACATAAAGAGGGGGCTCCCTTTATCCTGATTCTGGATGGTGTTGAAGATCCCCAGAATCTGGGGGCATTGGCACGTACGGCATTGGGCGCTGGGGTGGATGGTATCATCATACCCAAAGACAGAGCGGCTCTGCCCACACCGTCTGCCTCCAAAGCATCTGCCGGTGCCCTGGAACATATTCATCTGGTGCGTGAAACAAATCTGGTGAACATTATCAAGGATCTTAAAAAAGAGGGTTTCTGGATAACAGGGCTTGACGCAGAGGCAAAGACCTCTTTATATGAAGGGGATTTTTCATCAGCCACGGCACTGGTGGTTGGAGGCGAGGGCCGAGGGCTCAGGGATCTTGTGAAAAAGCATTGCGATTATCTGGTGTTTATCCCCCAAAAGGGGCCGTTGAGTTCACTGAACGCTTCGGTGGCGGGTGCCCTGTCCATGTACGAGGTGGTGAGGCAAAGGCAAAAACAGTAACCGGTCCGGCCTTTTGTTTTTTTTGGCCGGGGAATATATTGAAAGGATTGTGACCATGGAAAAAGGACATAAAATTGTAAAGAACAGTGACGGCTCACTGACGGTTCCCGTTGATCCCATCATTCCCTATATCGAAGGGGACGGCATCGGCCCTGATATCTGGTATGCAACCCGTCTGGTGCTTGACGGTGCTATCAAGGCAGCGTATGGCGATTCCCGTAAAATTGAATGGCTGGAACTTCTGGTGGGTGAAAAAGGGTTTGAAAAAAAAGGGGAGTGGCTATCTGACGATGCCCTGAAAACCATGGAAGAGTATGTGGTGTCCATCAAGGGGCCCCTTACAACTCCCGTGGGAAAGGGGATCCGCAGCCTCAACGTATCCATCCGTCAGAAACTGGATCTTTATGCCTGCGTAAGGCCGGTTCGCTACATTGAGCCGGTACCCAGCCCCATGAAAGCCCCGGAAAAAGTCGATATGGTGATTTTCAGGGAAAACACCGAAGATGTCTACGCCGGTATCGAGTATGAAGCCGGAAGCGTTGAGGCGGAAAAAGTGGCAGCCTTTTTGAAAAATGAACTGGGTGCCAACTTGCCCGAACATCCCGGGATCGGTATCAAACCCATGAGCGCGGTGAACACCAAACGCCTGGTGGCCAGTGCCATCCGCCATGCCATTGACAACCATGCCTCCAGCGTTACCCTGATGCACAAGGGAAACATCATGAAATTTACCGAAGGGGCATTCAGGACCTGGGGTTATGAGGTGGCTCGTGAGTTGTTTCCAGACCAGACCATCACCGAAGATGAACTCTGGGAAACATATGACGGCAAAGCCCCTGAAGGTAAAATTGTGATCAAGGACAGGATCTCCGACATGCTGTTCCAGCAGGTTCTGCTCAGGCCGGACGAGTACAGCGTCATTGCCTGTCCCAACCTGAACGGAGATTACATATCCGATGCCCTGGCAGCCCAGGTGGGTGGACTGGGTATCGCCCCTGGAGCTAATATCGGTGATACCTGTGCCGTGTTTGAAGCAACCCATGGAACAGCGCCAAAATATGCAGGGTTGGATAAGGTCAATCCCACATCCCTGATTCTGTCCGGAGCCATGATGCTCGAGTATATGGGCTGGAAAGAGGCCTCGGACAAGGTGGTCAAGGCCATTCAGCAAACCATCAAGGACGGCATCGTGACTTACGATCTTGCCCGTCAGATGGAAGGAGCCAAAGAAGTGAAATGCTCTGAATTTGCCAGGGCGGTTGTCTCTAATATGTAGGCTATCCCGAGGCCAGGCGATTTTTATTAAGGCGGCCCCATGGGGCCGCCTTTTTTGTCAGGTGGTTACGTCCATGTTCGTCCACACAGTCCACCACGTCCACCAAAAGTGCACTGAACGTTTATGAGAAAAACCTTAGTGAAAAAAACACTTAAAACGATTTTCTTATCACTAAAAGACGCGGTTTTCCCACTGAAATGCCTGGCCTGCCAGGAACTTTTTTTAAGGCAGACGGCACACTGTGAAATGGACCTTGCACCGGGGAAGGGGCTTTACGCCCACCATACATCTCTTTATTTATGCGAGCACTGTCGCAGGGATTTTCAAGGGATTGAATCGCCCATATGCCTTCGCTGCGGCCTGATGTTTAAAGAACGGTTCTCAGGCGACCACCTATGCGGGGACTGCTTGACAAAACCAGGAAAAATTAGTTTTGCCAGGGCTTTGGGCGTTTATGACCGATCCTTGAAGTACCTGATCCATGCCTTGAAATACCGGGGAAAAATCCAGGTATCACGGGCCTTAAGTCGTCTTTTGTATGCCCTTTATTGCCAATGTTACACAAACGAAACCATGGAATGTGAGGGGCCGGATATCATTCTTCCTGTACCCCTTTTTAAAAAACGATTCAGGCAGCGGGGATTTAATCAGGCATGGCTGCTTATTAAAGATTGGCCTTTGTTTCTGGCGTGCAGGTCCGGGAACGAAAAAACCGAGTGCATCAAAGATGGTCTTGTTCGGAATCGATGGACAGACCCCCAGGCCGGTCTGGACAGGAAAAAAAGGCAATCCAATATCAAGGGGGCCTTTTCCCTGTCTTCGCATCTGGATGTCCGGAAAAAACATGTGCTTCTCATTGATGATGTTTACACCACCGGGGCCACTGTCGAGGAATGCGCTGCTGTGTTAATGAAAAACGGGGCCCGGAAGGTCGATGTCCTGACAGTGTCACGGACATCTGAAAAGGGGGTGGCATGAAGCGGTTTAAAGCGGCTGTTGTTCAGTTTGATGTGGTTCTTGGAAAGGTTGAGGACAATGTGAATACGGTGATGGCACAGTTGCAAGACCTTGAAGGCCGAGGGCCGGATCTTGTTCTTTTGCCCGAGATGTGGTCTTGCGGTTTTGATCATGATCATCTGAAACGCCATGGGGAAAAAACACCGGGTATTCTAAAAGCCCTGTGCCGGGTTGCCGCTGAAAAGCATATGGCCATTGCAGGCTCATTGCCAGAGATTCTGGAAGACTCGGTGGCCAATACGTTTTATCTGATCGGTCCGGACGGACAGATCAGGGCGGATTATCGTAAAATCCATCTGTTTACACCGGGCAGGGAGCATTGCTATTTCAGTGCCGGAAACAGGCCCGGCCTGGCGGACCTTTCTGTGGGACGGATGGGCCTGATCACCTGCTATGATTTGCGTTTTCCGGAACTTTCCCGGTCCCTCACCCTGAACGGGATTGAATGCCTTCTTGTGGCTGCCCAGTGGCCCCGTGTCCGTTCAGAACACTGGGATGTGCTTCTGCGGGCCAGGGCCATTGAAAACCAGGTGTTTGTTCTTGCTGCCAACCGCTGTGGATCGGATCCGAATCTGGAATACGCAGGCAGATCTCAGATGATTACTCCCTGGGGAGAGGTGCTTGTAAGGGCAGGGGAGCAGGAGGAACTTCTTTGGGCAGATATTCTCCCCGAGGAGCTTGAACGGGCAAGGCAGACCATCCCTTGCCTTGCGGACAGGGTACCTTTGGCCTACCGGGGACGTGAACAGGACGAGGGATGATGATAGAGACACGGACAAAGGGGCTTGTATACTATCAATACCCGCACCTTAAAGGGCAAACCGGTTTGTTTCACGGCCATTTTACCCGGATGGGCGGGGTCAGTGAGGGGCTGTTTTCAGCATTGAATGTCAGTGGGGACATGGGTGATCGTGGGTCCCATGTCCGGGAAAACAGAAGGCGTCTGACCGATCTTTTTACGGCAGGTCGCCTGGTGAGTCTCAAACAGGTTCATGGGCTCGACGTGGCCCTGTGGAGCAGGGACGCGGTACCCCAGGACGGTCCGGTTGAAGCTGATGCGGTTTTGACCGACGAAAAAGGGGTGCTTCTTATGATTCAAACCGCAGATTGTCAGGCTGTGATGCTTCATGATCCGATTCGAAGGGTGATCGGGAATATCCATTCGGGCTGGCGAGGGAGCATCGGTAATATTATCGGAAAAACCATCCGGGCCATGGTTGACCGGTTTGGTTCGTCTCCAGGTGACATTCTGGCCGGAGTGGGGCCCTCCCTTGGTCCATGCTGTGCTGAATTTGTAAATTACAGGGAAGAACTCCCTGAACGATATTGGATGTATAAAGATAACAAAGACCATGTTGATTTCTGGGCGCTCAGTCGTGACCAGCTCATGGCCGAGGGGCTTGCTCAAGGAAATATTGTCTTGAGTCGTCTGTGCACACGGTGTAACAAGGATTTGTTTTTTTCGTATAGACGGGATAAACTGACGGGACGTCTGGCCAATGTAATTGGTCTTTGTTCAGAATAATGGAAGAATAAATTATGGCACAGGAAAACGTTGAAATTTTGTGGAACAGGTCCGTGTCCCCATCGGTGATGCATATGGGCCTTTCGAGTAAAACATCCTGCATTCATGCCTTGCCGGGGCAGTTTGTGATGTTAAGGACAGATCATACAAAGGACCCTCTTTTAAGACGGCCCTTTTCCATTCATCAGGTCATCCGTGAGAATGGACGCTGTGTGGGGCTCGAACTTCTGTATAAAGTGGTGGGGCCCGTGACGGAACGCATGGCCCGGATGAAGGAAAAACAGGTCATGGACCTGGTGGCTCCCCTTGGGAAGGGCTTTGACCTGCCCGAAAAAAGCCGAAACGTTTTTATTGTAGGGGGAGGCATTGGTATTGCCCCTCTGGTTTATCTTGGATCATGGTTGCTTGAAAACGGACTGGAACCGGAAAATTGTCAGGTCTTTATCGGAGGGCGATCCCATGGGGACGTCCTGTGTGCAGATCTGTTTGAAGCCATGGGAATGGTGGTTCATAGGGCAACCGATGACGGCAGTCTGGGTCTCAAGGGCCGTGTAACGGATCTGATTGAAAAGCGTCTTGAAATCGAGGTGCCGGATATGATCTATGCCTGCGGACCCCATCCCATGCTTAAGGCTGTGGCAGCATTGTCTGAAAAAAAGAAGGTGTCCTGTCAGCTTTCCGTGGAAACCCTCATGGCCTGCGGCATATGTGCCTGTATGGGATGTGCGGTTGAACCACGGGAAAATGTCGGCGGGTATAAGCATGTCTGCAAAAACGGGCCTGTTTTTGGAGCCCATGAACTGAAATGGTAGGACGACCATGACAGAGCAAAGCCATAAAAACGCCTATGAGCTGACCTCACGGGTCAGGGCAGCGGGCTGAGCGGCGAAAATTGATCCAGGGGTCCTGGAGAGAGTTGTCAGTGGATTGAAGGTCAAGGGGCATCCTGATCTTCTGGTTGGTCTGGGCAAACCGGACGATGCGGGGGTGATGAAAATCACCGACGACATCGCCCTGATCCAGACCCTTGATTTTTTGACGCCCATAACGGATTCGCCCTTTGATTTCGGCCGGATTGCCGCGGCAAACTCCTTGAGTGATGTCTATGCCATGGGCGGGGTCCCCTTGACCGCCATGAATATTGTCTGTTTTTCCGTGGATGAATTTCCCGAAGAAGTCTTGGCGGAAACGCTGGCCGGAGGGCTGGAGAAAATTCATGAGGCAGGGGCTGTACTCGTGGGCGGACACAGTGTGGATGACAGGGAGTTCAAATACGGCCTTTCCGTGACCGGAAAAGTCCACCCCAGCCGGGTGCTGACCAATCATGGGGCCCGGGACGGAGATGTTTTGATCCTCACCAAACCTTTGGGCACGGGTGTTCTGGCCACGGCCATCAAAGGGAAGTTCGCCGATGCAAAGGCCGTAAGAATTCTGGTTGAAACCGCAGCCACCCTGAACCGGGGAGCCGCAGAGGTCATGGCCCGTTTTCATGTGACGGCTTGTACGGATGTAACGGGTTTCGGGCTGGTGGGCCATGTTCTGGAAATGGCCACCGGCGGAAAAAAAAATATTGTCATTCACAGCAGGGCCGTTCCCTTGATTGAAAAGGCCAAGGAATATGCGGCCATGGGCCTTATCCCTGGGGGTGCATATAAAACCCGGGGGTTTTGTGAACATAAAATCAGCATCGGGAGGTCGGTGGAGGCTGTTACTGTGGATCTTCTTTTTGATCCACAGACATCAGGAGGCCTGATCATTGCCCTGCCCGAAGCCGAGGCCCGGGATTGCCTTGACAGGATGAACGATCAGGGAATTTTTGCTGCCATCATCGGAGAGGTTTCAGGGGGCCATATTCAGGGTTTTGTCCAAATCGTCTGAAAAACCGTTGAAATGCCTTTTGAAATAGGCTCTTCACCCCTTTTCTTTGGGGAAATAAAGTACCATATGCTGTGATTAAACATTGACTTGATCAAAATCCTGTGTTAGGTGCTTTTCTTTGTAATTGTGTTGCAATATTGGTCTTGTGCCCCTCTTAAGGAATAAAATGAAACGAGAGACTGTCCGTGCGATGAAAGATATGGCGTATTACAGCAGTCTCGGGCTTCAGGTGGCACTTTCAATATTTATCGGCTTGTTTTTCGGACGATGGCTGGATTCAACCTTCGGCACCTCACCTGTCCTGATGATGGTTTTTTTGGGATTCGGTATTGCCGCAGGATTTCGAAATATCCTCCTGGCGCTAAAGAAAAGCAAGACAATGTAGGGTAAGGAATTCTCATGTTCAGCGTACAACAACGCATTCTGGAATTTGTCACAAAAAGCAACTGGTTTATCTTTGCGGTGAGCAGCGTGCTTGCCCTGGTGAACATGGAGCTTGATTTTGCCTTGGGGATCTTGACCGGTGGGCTGATTGTGACATTGAATTTCCATCTTCTTGCACGGACATTGAAAAAATCCTTTTCCCCCAGTCACTTGTCCTCGCACAATGTGATTCTTGCCAAGTATTATATCCGCTTTGCACTGAGCGGTTTTTTGATTTTTGGTCTTATTTCGAGGCATGTTGTTGATCCGCTGGGGCTTTTGCTGGGGCTTTCAGTTGTGGTTGTAAGCATCACACTCGCAACGATGTGTGAACTAACGAAACATCTTTTCAGGGAGGCAGTATAGGGATGAAACATCCGTTTATGTTCTTGGTCGATTTATTTGATGTCAATGGTAGTCTTTATCATTATTCCCATTTATACAAACAGGTGCCTTATACCTGGTTGATCATGATCATTCTGATCGGTCTGGGTGCCCTTGCAACCAAAAAAATCTCTCTGGTCCCCTCAAAAGGGCAGAATGTGTTCGAGCTTCTGATCTCGGGACTTGAAGAATTCATGGTGGATATCGTGGGTGAAGAAGGTCGGTGGTTTCTTCCCCTTGCCGCCACGATTTTTATTTTTATTTTTGTCAGCAACCTTTCAGGACTTATTCCGGGTTTCTTTCCTCCCACGGCAAGTATCAACACCAACCTTGGATGTGCTCTGGTTGTTTTCATCTTTACGCACTATCTGGGTGTGAAACATCATGGTGCCCATTATGTCAAACACTTCATGGGGCCGGTCTGGTGGATGGTTCCGCTGATCATGCCCATTGAAATCATCGGCCACTTGGCCCGCGTTCTGTCCCTGACATTCAGGCTTTTCGGAAACATGGCCGGTCATGAGCTGGTTCTGATGATTCTGTTCACCCTGGCAGGCGCTTATTTTGCGCCCCTGCCCATTATGGCTCTGGGTATTTTCGTGGCCTTTGTTCAGGCCTTTGTTTTCTTTTTGCTTTCGATTATTTATTTTTCAGGATCCATTGAGCACGCTCATTAGGATCTTTGAAAACAAAGATATTTAAGGATTCACAGTGCATGGCTTTAGATAATTATGGGATATTGGAAGAAGCCAAGTAAATAACTTATATTTATTCATGAAGGAGAAAGAAGATGGAAGCATTAAATTTTTTCGTGGTTAGTTCATTCGCAGCGGCAATGGCCATCGCAGTAGCAGCCTTTGGTTGTGGTATTGGTCAGGGTATGGGCCTCAAGGCAGCTGTTGAAGGTATTGCAAGAAACCCCGAATCTTCAGGTAAAGTGACTGTTACCATGTTGATCGGTCTTGCCATGATCGAATCACTCTGTATCTATGCTCTTGTTGTTGCTCTGATTCTTATCTATGCTCATCCTCAAGCTTCTGCCATTGCAGGTCTTCTTGTTGCTCATTAGAATTTAGGGTTTTTCAAGAACGATTTTAAGGGTCATGCTTTTTTACAAGGCATGGCCCTTTTTTTTGGGGAAAAGGGTTTTTGGTGGACTGGGTGGACGGAGTGGACAAAAAGGGGCTTGACCCTTTGGGTCTTCACGATTATAGTAATGCTGTCATATTTTCGCCTGATTCCCATGTAATAAAGTCGGTTTAAGTTGTTATTTCAGAACGATTTGTCTGTATTTAAGGAGATCGTATTCATGCCTTACCTGAGGTTGATGTACGGAAGTAAATTTATTGATCAGTATGCCATCGAATTCGGTAGCCCATTGACCATCGGCCGCAAGGATACGAACCATATCGTGATAAACAATCTTGCGGTATCCGGTATGCATGCCCGAATCGAATCCAACAAGGACGGAATTTTTCTTATCGATCTTGAAAGCAAAAACGGGACATTTGTCAATGGAAAAACAACCATTAAATGCCAGTTGAAAGATGGTGATGAGATTGTCGTCGGTAAACACAAAATGTTTTATTCCGAAGCCGAAGGAGGGAAACGGACCTCCAGTATGACGTCGGCCATAGCACCCTCAGCCAATGGTCTGGATGAGACCATGGTCCTGGATACGAGCAAACATCGGGCCATGATTTCCAGTATTCTGACTGGGGCTGTTCCGGGGAAGGGTGGAAAACGAAAATCTCCAATTCCAGTGCTTCTTTATATGAAGGGCGGAAGCGGTAAGGTGGTTCTTCGTAATAAATTCACCCGGATCGGGAAGGAAAAGTCTAATGATATCGTGGCCAAAGGGCTGTTTGTCGGAGCCAGGGCCGCAACGGTCACCAAGCGGAATGATGGCTATTATGTGACACATATGAACGGTCTGTCCCGAACCCGGATCAACGGGAAAAAGATAAATACAGCCCAGAAACTGGAACATGGAGATATCCTGTCCTTGGGAACGCTTAGAATGAAATTCCTGTCAAAACCCAAAAAGGCATCATGATCTTCAGCGAGTTATACGAACAGGTGTTTCAGGAAATGTCCGGTATGGGATGCCGCACATCGAATAATGGTTTCAGGTGCTCCCATGGCCACAATATAGCCCCCTTCATCCCCCCCCTCGGGGCCGATATCAATGATATGATCGGCACACTTGATAACATCCAGATTATGCTCGATGACAATAACCGTATTCCCCGCATCCACAAGTCTGTTCAAAACAGACAGTAGTTTTCTGATGTCTTCGGTGTGAAGGCCTGTGGTGGGTTCATCTAAAATATAAACGGTTCGGCCCGTGTCTTTTTTCCCCAGTTCCTTGGCCAGCTTGATACGTTGGGCTTCTCCTCCTGAAAGTGTGGTGGCGGGCTGGCCCAGATGGATATACCCCATACCCACGTCCTTGAGGGTTTCGAGTTTCTCACGGATGGCGCTGATGGGGGCGAAAAAAGAAAGGGCCTGGTTCACCGTCATATCCAGAACATCCGCAATGGTTTTCCCCTTGTACCTGATTTCCAGAGTCTCCCTGTTGTACCGTTTCCCCCGGCAGACATCGCACGGGACATAGACATCCGGAAGAAAGTGCATTTCAATCTTGATGATGCCGTCACCGGTGCAGGCCTCACATCGACCTCCCTTGACATTGAAGCTGAATCGACCGGCTTTGAAACCCCGGGCCCGGGAGTCCTGGGTTTTTGAAAACAGATCACGGATAAAGGAAAAGATACCGGTATAGGTTGCCGGGTTGGAACGGGGTGTTTTGCCGATGGGGGACTGGTCAATGTCAATGACCTTGTCAATCCGTTCGATTCCCGTGATCCTGTCATGGGCTCCTGCTGTGATTTTGGCTTGGTAAAGATGCTGGGCCAGGACCCGATAAAGCGTCATCAGGATCAGTGAGGATTTCCCCGAGCCGGAGACACCGGTGACACAGGTAAAGCAACCCGTAGGAAAAGCCACATCAATGCCTTTGAGGTTGTTTTCCCGTGCCCCGTAAAGTGTGATGTCACCTTTGTCTGTGGGCCGTCTGTTTTCGGGAATGTGAATTTTTTTTCTCCCGGAAAAATATTGGCCGGTCAGGGATCGTTCATCCACAAGCAGTTTATCCGGTTTGCCTGAAAATATCACCTCGCCCCCATGAACACCGGCACCGGGCCCCATATCTATGACGTAGTCCGATGAAAGAATGGTTTCCTCGTCATGTTCAACAACCAGCACTGTGTTTCCAAGATCCCGGATTTGTTTGAGGGTGGAAAGGAGCCTGAGATTATCACGCTGGTGAAGTCCGATGCTGGGCTCATCAAGCACATAAAGGACCCCGCTTAGTTTGGAGCCGATCTGGGTCGCAAGACGGATACGCTGGTTTTCACCCCCGGATAGTGTCCCGGCTGGCCGGTCCAGGGTCAGGTATTTTAATCCAACATTCTGGAGAAAGCTCAGTCGATTTTTGATTTCCGCCAGGATCGTCTCTGAAATAGCCAGTTTTTTTCCTGAAAGATGGAGTTCCTGCATAAAAGAAATGGCATGCGAGATGGGTAGGGCCGTAAACTCGGGAAGGGTGAGGCCACCGACATGGACCGAACGTCCGGCAGAATTCAGACGGGTTCCATGGCATTGGGGGCAGGGCCTGAAACTGATGAACTGCCTTATATCATCCCTGGATCTGGCAGCGGCTTCCTCCTTTAAGCGTTTTTCAAGGCCCGTGATGATGCCTTCATACACTTTTTTATAGGTGACCCTTCGGCCGTCCCTCTCAAAATAAAAGGGTATTTCCTCATCTCCGGAACCGTGCATGATCAGCGCCTTGAAGCTGTCAGGAAGGTCTTTGTAGGGCGTGTTCATGTTTACCTGATAGTGTGAGGTCAGGGCATCAAGAAATTCGAAGAATTGCATGGATTCCCGATTGGACCAGGGAACAACAGCTCCTTCACGTAAGGAGAGTTCGGGGTTGGGAACCAGAAGATCCGGGTCAAAATCCGTTGTTGTGCCTAATCCTTCACAGGCTGAACAGGCACCCTGGTGGGAGTTGAACGAAAAACTGGCAGGGCTCAGATCAGGGAAAGGCTCTCCGCAATCAGGACAGGCGGCTTTTTCAGAGAAGGATAACTCACGCACTGGGGCATGGGTTTCATGGTCAAGAATGGAAACCATTGCAAATCCCAGGGACTGGGCCAGGGCCAGTTCAAGGGAATCGGCCAGTCTGTTCTGGATGGAGTCCTTGACAACCAGGCGATCAATGATCAGATCCACCGGAAGTTTGAATAACTTGTCCGGATCCTTGATATCATCAATTTCAATCATCCGGTCCTTTTGTCTCAGGCGGGTAAATCCGTTTTTCTTAAGCCCCTTGAGGTGTTTTTCAGGGTCTTGTATGTCATTTGCCTTGATGGGGGAAAGGATGATGATTCTGGTGCCTTCCGGCAGGGTCAAAACCTGATCGATAATCTGATCCAAGGCTTGGGAAAGGATTTCCGTGCCGCACAGATGGCAATGGGGGGTTCCGACCCGTGCATACAAAAGCCGAAGATAATCATAGATTTCTGTCACGGTTCCCACGGTTGACCGGGGATTGTGGCTGACGGATTTTTGCTCGATGGCAATGGCAGGAGACAGTCCGTCAATGGAATCCACATCGGGTTTTTCCATGCGCCCTAAAAATTGACGGGCGTAAGTGGACAGCGATTCCACATAACGGCGCTGGCCTTCGGCATAGAGCGTGTCAAAGGCCAGTGACGATTTACCTGATCCTGAAAGACCGGTAATAACAACCAGTTTGTTCCGTGGAAACGAAAGATCAATATTTTTAAGGTTATGCTGCCGCGCTCCTCGGATAACGATCTTATCTGAAAAATTCATACCGTGTTCAAATACCTTTTTGGTTAAGGGCCTGGACCGATGCGAGTTTGATGGCTTCAATCAAACTTCCGGGATCGGCTTTACCTGTTCCTGCAATGTTGTAGGCTGTGCCATGGTCCACAGATGTTCGTATAATGGGAAGGCCCAGGGTGGTGTTTACACCGTCTTTGAAATGAATCATTTTAAAAGGAATGAGACCCTGATCGTGATACATGCAGACCACCACGTCATAAAGCCCTTCCAGGGCATGATAAAAAACCGTATCAGGAGCCAGAGCATCACTGACATTATACCCTTCTTTTCTGGCCATGTCGATGGCCGGTTTGATGATGGTTTTTTCCTGGTCTCCAAAAAGACCCTCTTCTCCGGCATGGGGGTTAAGGGCGGCAACGGCAATACGGGGATTGGCAAGGCCGAATCGCTCTTTGAGAGCCGTTCCCGTGATCCGGATGGTATCAAGGATTTTTTCCGGGCTAAGCATACCTGCCACCTCATGAAATGGAATGTGAATGGTGACAAGGACAACCGAAAGTCTGGTCCCGGCCATCATCATCACGTAGCGATCAGACCCGGTCCGTGATGCAATGAGTTCCGTATGTCCGTGAAATTCAGACCCGGATTGTTTCATGGAGACTTTGTTGATGGGGCACGTCACCATGGCGTGAATTTTCCCTGCAAGGGCCAGATCCGTGGCCTCCTTAATATAACCTACCATGGCTTTTCCTGTCCGGACCGTGGGCTTGCCAGGGACAAGTACCCCTGCATCCAGATCGGATAAGGTGAGGATATCCACGCATTCTTTGGAAAAACAACAGTGTTCCATGGTTGTGACCGGGTTCAGTGAAAGGTTCGAAGTCACATACGTTTTTGCATGCTCAAGAATGCTCAAATCACCAAGGATCACAGGACGACAGCAGGCATGAACTTCCTTAATGGCCAATGCTTTGAGAAGGATTTCAGGGCCGATGCCCACGGGATCACCCATGGTAATGCCGATGATCGGTAATGTATGTTTCATAATAGGGTCCTTTGTATGGCGTTGATTATAAGTGATGGCGTTGCCATCCATCTGTCGATTTTTTACGAGCCCATCATAATTGGCGGTTATGTTTTAGCGGAATGTATAATTGATCGAATCATAGCAATCAAGCGTTTAAAAAAGAATAAAAAATAAAAAATTCTTTAAAAAAATATTGACAATGGCCAATGTTACACCGGAGTAGGGTGGAAAAATATCTTTGGTCCGGGGTGCTTGAATTTGGAAAATAGAAGATAATCAAAGAAAATGGAAGAAAATTAGAGATTGTATCTTTGGGGAACATTCACGGTATTTCCGCGAATCTCCTTAAAAATACTTGTGATAATTCTTATGTGAAAATAGGTTGTATTTAGAAAAGGTTGGGTGGGATTATTTAATAATATCAATTTAATTTAATATGTTAGCATTGTGTTTGAACCATGATCACGTTGCGCAAAAAAAACAGATCTTCCGGCTTGACTCAAAAATGGCTTTGCCTTAAATAGAATCTCACATTGTTTAGAGCGCAATCGTAATAAATTTTCCGGCTCTGAAATCCTGAATAAACCGCAGTGTTTCGACGTATTAAAGAATTTTTATAATTTTTATAATTTTTTATTTTTTTATTTATAAATATAATCGTCTTTTTTTGATGAAGGTGTATTTTTATGGAATCTGTCTGGGCTGAAGTGAAAACATTAATAAAAGATCAAATTCCAGGACACAGTTTCAGGATGTGGATTGATCCCATCGTTTTCAATCGGGGTGACGAGGCAAACATTTTCCTTAGTTGCCCCAATTATTTTTCAAAAAAGAGAGTTGAGGACCAGTACAGCACCCTTATCGAAAATGAAATACGTAAGCTTACCGG
>Ga0180007_10000662_pt1 | contig 54466 bp, 43 predicted proteins | sample MM_PC_MetaG_FD_121122 | JGI IMG/M metagenome (GOLD analysis project Ga0180007, IMG submission 121122) | Groundwater microbial communities from the Aspo Hard Rock Laboratory (HRL) deep subsurface site, Sweden - MM_PC_MetaG | ecosystem: Environmental > Aquatic > Deep subsurface > Groundwater...
CTTTTCAAGATTGTAGATGATTTCGGTAAAATCCTCGAAGTAGCGGTCTCTGATGAGCGCGTCGAGTTGGCCGAGGAGTTCCCAGATGGTAAAGGCAATCTGGACTTCTTCCTTGTATTTTTGATCCATGTGTAAATCCTCCTGTTTTATGGTTTTTTCGTTCAGACGATGTCGCCCAAAAAGTAAAAGTGGGGACGCGGATTTGATCCGCTTCCCCCAGAGCACGATGATTCAATGCTTCCCACGCCCGCCCGGCTATTTCAGGGTGAGATATGCGTTAATCGTTGACATATTATATAAAAATTTATATAAAAAGACATGGGCAATCGGAAACGAATAAAATTCCTTGGGGACTCTCTTGATGGACTTCGATCATTCTCTGATTCGGCACGTAAGGACGCAGGTTTTCAGCTTGACAGAGTTCAGCAAGGTTTAGACCCTGATGATTGGAAGCCAATGCAGACGATTGGACAAGGTGCCAGAGAAATAAGGATTCGTGACACATCTGGTGCTTTTCGGGTTCTTTACGTGGTCAAATTTGTTGACGCTATTTATGTGTTGCACTGTTTTCAGAAAAAAACGCAGAAAACAAGAAAGGCCGATATCGATTTGGCCAAAGCCCGGTTGGAACAATTGTTGAAGGATTTAAACCGATGAAAACACAACATTTTGAAAGTGTTTGGGACGCCATTTCGGATACACCGGAAGAAGCGGAGAATATGAAGGTACGCTCATCAATCATGATAGCCATTCAGGAGCATATAGCCCGTACTGGCATGAGTCAGGCAAAGGCGGCAGAACTGTTTTCTGTCACTCAACCGAGAGTATCTGATCTTATAAGAGGAAAGATATCCCTTTTTTCTATTGATACGCTCATCAATATGGCGGCAGCTGCAAAATTGCAGGTTACCGTGAAAATATCTAATGCGTCAACGGCGGCATAGCCCAATGGGGTAAACAAGCCTGAAAGTTCCGCTTCACATCGGCATGACTGGGACATGCGGCATACGCTCCCAGGATAGAGCCTGTGAGCGAGGATCAAATGCAAATGGGGTGAACAAATGGGGGCGTGAACAAATCTGACAAATGACAAATGGGGTCGGGCCACGTCAACGTCTTGAAATCAAAACAGATGACCCTAAAAGATGGTTTCAAATCAAGCTTAGGCTTGCATTTTTGACCCCGAAATTGACGGTTTAAGAATTTACAAAGCGGGTTTTCGGTCAAAGAGGATTGAATAATGGTGTTCGAGCCTCTTTTTTTTATTTATTCGGATGGATTTGAGACGTCATCTAATTGAGTGTCCACGTCCTTTTCAAGATTGTAGATGATTTTGGTAAAATCCTCGAAGTAGCGGTCTCTGATGAGCGCGTCGAGTTGGCCGAGGAGTTCCCAGATGTTAAAGGCAATCTGGACTTCTTCCTTGTATTTCCGATCCATGTGTAAATCCTCCTGTTTTATAATTTTTTCGTTCAGACGATGCCGCCAAAAAAGAAAAAGTGGGGAAGCGGATTTGATTCCGCTTCCCCCGGAGCATGATGATTCAATGCTTCCCACGCCCGGCTATCCCTTGGCAGGTTGCTCCTCAGCATTGCCCTTCTCCGTTTTACCGGGTAACTGTGATATCAGAGAAAATGTTCAAGATCCGATTCGTACCAGTCGGCCCCGACCGACGCTAAACCACTGTTCCTTTGATCTTGAATAAATAAGACTTGATATTTTATCATCGAGCATATATATATGACCAATAATAACAAAAATGAAAACATATATGTGAACGATATGAGACTTGAGCAGAAGAAATTAATACGTGAACAATTGGATACAACCTTAAAACGATTTTCGGAACTCAAACGCGTTAATCCTCCAAGAAAAGGTTGGATACGTGCAATCCGTGATGCGTTAGGGTTCAGCACCCGGCAACTTGGTGACAGGTTTGGAGTCAGTAAATCCAGGATCACACGCATCGAACAGGATGAAGTGGCCGGAAATGTTACATTAAAAACCATGATCCGCATGGCCGATTCACTGGATTGTGTGTTTGTCTATGGGTTTGTTCCCCGAAAAACCCTTGAGGATACAATAAAAGCCCAGGCTCTTCATGTTGTAAAAAAACGAATGTCACGTGTGGCACATACCATGGCTCTTGAAGACCAGGCGTTGACGGAAGATGAACAGAAAAAAGCCTTGCAAACCGCAGTAGATGAACTGATCAGAACTCAGCCTAAATCGTTATGGGAGGTTGATTCGTGACAATCGACTATTCGGACGGAGCAACACCCTTTTCTCAGGATGAAATGGACGACCTTTTGCTGACCCACATCACCACACGTGGTGAACTTGACCGCTGGGAACTGGAAAATATCAATGAGGCCTATCAATGGGCAGAACGGTTAAAGCACAGAAATATTTTAAACGAAAATTTTCTATGCCTTCTTCACAAACGGATGTTCGGCAATGTCTGGAAATGGGCGGGGACGTTTCGGAAATCCGAAAAAAACATCGGTATATCCTGGGTTGAAATAGCCGTTTATCTGAAACTTTTATGTGATGATGCCAATACCTGGCTTGGATTTGACACCTATCCGCCCGATGAATTTGCAGCTCGGTTCCATCACCGGTTGGTCTACATCCATCCTTTTGCCAATGGAAATGGTCGCCACGCAAGACTAATGGCAGATTTAATTCTTGAAAAACTGTTTAAAACAGAACCGTTCACCTGGGGCGGGGCGGTGTTGACAAAACAAGGTGTAAGCCGGGCAGCTTATATTAAAGCCCTAAAAGCCGCTGACAATCACGACTATTCCTTGTTGTTACAGTTTGTAAGATCTTGATAGGTCACTTCTCAGAGTTCTTGACATGCGGCTCACAAATGGAGTTGGGACACGGCAATATCTTGAAATCAAATTCGATCCTCTTTTTTTGTTTATTTAGGATGGTTTTGAAAATTCAATTAAAAAAGGCCTACCCCAAACCCTTGTATAAACCTGTTCAATGAAAGGATGGTGGTATGCTCGTTTATCTTGTATGGCTCATCAACGGGTGCAATGATATAGGCGTCTTTAATGGCCAGATCTTTTAATGCGATAAATAAGCCTTTTGAAAGAGAGGGGGATTTTGATGCTTTAAATTCCACGGCGATTTTTTTAAGCCCCTTTTGGAGGATTAAATCAATTTCAACACCGGAAGATGTTCTATAAAAAGAAGGGGACCAGTCCTTCAAATTTACAAGAATGTTTTCAAGGGCAAACCCTTCCCATGAATTTCCAAAAACGGGATGACCAAATAATGATTCGGTGTTGTCAATTTCTAATAAAGAATGCAATATTCCTGAATCACGAATATAAATTTTTGGCGACTTGACCAGTCTTTTCTTTAAATTCGTTTCGTGGGGTAAGAGCAACCTTATCATAAATGTCTGTGCCAGGAGATCAACATAGGTCCGTATGCTTGTATGAGAGACACCGATCATTTCACCTAATTTTGAGCTGTTTAATAACTGGCCGTGCAAATGGGCCAGCACGGACCAAAGCCTTCTTAATGTTCCGGGAGATATATTAAAACCCAACTGAGGAATGTCCCGTTCAAGGAATGTTCGAATAAAACTTTCTCTCCACAAACGGCTGCTGTTATCATTTCTGGCCAGATAGCTGTCAGGAAACCCGCCTCTGTTCCAATGCCTTACCCATGTGTCCTGCGTGTTCTTGGAAACTTCATTAATCAAAAATGGTGTCAGTTCGATGTAGCAAATCCTTCCTGCAAGTGTTTCAGAGCTTTGCCTTATCAAGTCCCGTGATGCTGACCCCAGTATTAAAAATTTTCCATTTGTCCGATTCTCATCTATGATCGACCTTAGCACCTGGAAAATTTCCGGCTTGCGTTGAATTTCATCCAGGCAAATTAAATTTTGCGGTATATGGGAAAAAAAAAATTCCGGGTCTTCTAATTTCCTTGCGTCCGAAGGTTTTTCAAGATCAAGATAGATTACGTCCTTCATGGGTTGAAGCAGTTGCTTTGCTAATGTTGATTTTCCACACTGGCGTGGTCCCAGCAAGGCGACGACAGGGAAATCCAGCAGACGATCCTTAATCTCAGCTTCAATATGTCTCGGAATATATCTTTGCATATTGAAAGTATACATTTCAATATACATAGTTGCAAGATGTTTTTTTTATACCAAAAAAAATCCTCCAAACCTTTGATGATTCAAAATGAATGGAGGATTTTATATCGGTGACATATGTATTACTTCATTTTTTCACTATGGGCATATTTTATTTGCGGTAATATTTACAGTTCCTCCGACGGATATTCCATCGGCAAGTTCCTCGGCGAGATTTGTGCATAGATTGATATTTTCAATAACGGAAAAATTATTATCAACCGATTCCAAGGATGTAAGACCCAGGCTGGAAAGATATGTGTTATCTCTGATGAACAGGAATCCGTTTACTGTCTTAAGGTTTTCAAGGCCGGAACTGCTTGTAATTAAAGGGTTTGCCAGAATTGTTACATTGCCTGCGTCTGTAATCCCGTTCAATCCTTTAAGACTCAGGAGCGTGGGATTGGCTATAATTGAAATATTGTCAACGGATGTCAGGTTCGATAATGCGTTCATATTCAAAAACGACGTGGTTGTAATGGTCAGACTTCCCCCCACAGACTGAAGGCTTTCGAGCCCATCCAAAGACACAAAAGCATTGCCGGAAATGGTCAAATGACGACCGATGGATGTCAGATTATCCAGCCCGCTTAAATCGTTAAGCGCATTTCCGGCAATGGTCAGACTCCCTCCCACATGTTTCAGACAGTCCAGGCCTCTTAAATTAAACGCTGTCGTTCCTGAAATGGTCAGATTCCCCGTGATCTCGGTATAACCCATAAGGGGATATATACCCAAAAATGATAAAATGACATAATCACCTCGCCATACACGTTCTTCACAACCCGCATTGGGGTTATCACTTATTAATTCAACATCAAAATCCACATCTGTGGCTTCCGGAGAGTTCTCCCCGAGAATCACGTCAATACGTTCCGGTGTAGAGGTCAGAAATTCTTTTGATGGGGATACCGTATACGTTCCAAGATCAAGGGACTCAAAGGAATACTGCCCGTCATTATCCGTCGTTGTATCCATGTGTGCATCGCCACTTAACTCCACAGTCACACCGTTTACACCGACTCCCTCCTGCATGACAACGCCATGTATCACTCCAGGCTGATCCGTTGTGGTCGTATCACACCCTAAAAATGCCGAGGTCGCCACCATTAATAGTGATAAAAATAATTTGCGCATCATATCTCGTCTCCTTTATTTGTTAGTTTAAGTTCGTTTGTTTTCTTTCTGGCTGTGAATGATAGCTTTCCAACGTTTACTCATGAAAATATAAAAAAGCGAAGCAGGTCTGCTCAGAAATAATAGACCGACAGTGTCGTATGATTTGTCGATTTTTTTTAAAAAAAATACCATGGCCTGATAATATCAGGCCTTCAGGCTTCATTGACACCTGTGATGATATAATATAATGCATACAGAGACGTCACAGGTTTCATTCTATTTGATACTGGTAATTAAGGGGTTCTACTGTGGACATTTCCAAAACGGAATTTTGGAAGGCAAAACTAACCAGACTCTATCCCCTTTTGGAAAAATCGGTTAAAAGACGATTCCAAAACGATTCGGAAAAGGCCAGCGATGCGCTTGCCTTTGTATCTGAAAAGTTGGTTGAGGATAATATGCGTCGTCTGTCCCTTTATAATTCTTCACTTGGCGCAACATTCGAAACCTACTTTTCTGTTCTGGTTCAACGGCTGATAAGCAAATTCATCGAAAACAGCCGCAAGCGAAGACGTTTCCCGAAATGGCTTGAACGACAAGGAAACGATCTGTGGCATTTGGTTTACCGGTTGTTGTGCTGGGAATTAAAATCGGAAACCGATGTGGTGGACTATCTGGAAAGTACGGCCCCGGGAAAAAGAGATGAACATATCGTTTGGGAAGCTGTCTGGGTCATTCGTGAAAACTTTCCGAACTGCGGAAAAAACCAGGTGTTGGAAGTCGTGACTGATCAGACGGATTTCGATTCCGGTGACGGGTTGAATTGTAATCCCGCCTTTCATCATATCTCTCCTGAAGAGCAGATGGCGTTTAGCCAGCTTATGTCATTGGCAGATGCCATTTTTACAGAGCCGCATCGTGATGACTCCATTGAAGAAGCCGTTACCGGCGAGTTATCCGACATAAAAAACCGATTGCGTCTTAAATTCAACCCATCCCATGAGAAACGTCTGTTCTTGAAGATGATCTATCAGGATGGGATGAGTGTAAGCAGTGCCGGACGGATGCTTGGCTGGACGACCCATCAGGCGTCTGGACATCACCGTCGCCTGATGGACCAATTGAAAGACATATTAGGTGATGACTTTTTAATCTGATTATTTTCGACAAATTTGGCATGCATGTCGGTCTATATTTAATGAAAGTCAATTTTCTGATCAACGTTAAGGATATGAAATTAAATGCGATCATATAAATATCTTATTTGGAGGCTGTGCTGACATATGGTATTGAAAAAAAAGTCCCCGGATTTTCAAAACCGATTGAGAGCATTATTTGCCCTTTCAATAAGTACCCAAGCTATTGATGGGGAAGACTGCTTGTCTGTGGATGAAATGGCCGCCCTTATAGATGGGGGCGTCACATCCCAAAAACGTGATAGCCTTCTTTTGCACCTTGATTCCTGTCCCTCCTGTTACACACAGTGGCTTGCCGCAGCTGCGATGGGGGCAGATCATGTCCAATCCAGCCCATTAAAAAAAGATGGATTCTTCAGAAAATCCAAAATTGGGTTTGGAAGTGCCATGGCTGTTGCTGCATCTCTGGTTCTCCTGGTCCTTTTCTCTGTTAATCACACGTCATCTGTTCCGGTATTGATAAACGCGCAATACAAAATGGCTCTTGACTATGATCTGGTCACTAAAAAAAAGGTCTTGGCCATGGATTCAGGTATAGACTCCGACACATCACTTTTTCAAGGTTACGGATTTTCCGGGTCTTCAAATGCCTCTCCATTTGCCTTATCGTTTATTTCAGGATTTGAGACCGGCAGATCAATCCTTATGAATCCGGGCGAAATATTAAATAAATCAGAAGGCCTGAAGAATGATTATTACTGGGCGGGAAGGTGGTTTGCGCTTTTATCAACCGTATGTGAGTCAGGCACTGATATTCCGGATATTTACTGGGAAAGTCAGCAGGAATGCATTGGTTTGTTCAAGGGTATTTTTAGTCGCCAAACCAACGAAGAGAGTGAGGCTGTTCTTCTTTCACGATCCATAGACCGTATCGATAGTGAAATCGTTCAAAAGAAAAATGGCACGTGCCAGTTGGTCCTATCCGAGCTGAACTTTATTCTTGAAGGATTTAACCAGACAAGATAATCCCTTAAATTTCAAAGGGCTCCTGTGAATTTAAACCGATGAATATATTTTATTACATACGGCACTCGTTTCTATTTATAGTGATTTTTTCCTTTCCCATGATAAGCCATGCAGATTTTAATTCGGAATATAAGGAAAGCCCGAAATCCCATGTGCAATACTATATCAAAGCATATGGTCTTTGTGATGCCACGGTCAATAAACGGGTGAAAAGAGCCTATTTTGTTTTTGAAAGGATCTGCCGGGTCGCAGATAAAAGAGGAAATTATTTTCCTGGTCTTACGGTTGTCAACAGTCCGGGAGACCCATGGACAATATCCCTTCCTGACGGAAATATCGTGCTTTCCGAGAGAGCTGTGGAAATCTGCTATCAGGGAGTTGATGAAAATGAAGGGGATGCCCGATTGGCATTTATCATTGGCCATGAGCTGGCCCATCTCGCTAATAACGATTTCTGGCACCTGGAAACGTTTATGGCCCTTTGCGGTGATCAAAACCCATGGTCTAAACGATTGCAAAAATTTTTTATGGATGGTTCGGACAAGGTGAGTGAGACGGAAAAAAACCGCCTTTCAATTTCAAAAATGAAGGAGATGGCGGCGGATGATCTGGGATTTATCTATGCGGCAATATCCGGGTTTTCAATGGATACGCTTGTGATAGATCCAAAGGGAAAAGATTTTTTCACATACTGGATGGAACAGACCCACACAAAGGCCGATATCAGCCATCCACATCCCAAGGAGAGGTCAAGGCTTCTTCAGGTTCGACTGAAAACACTCACGGAAAAAATCGAATTCTTTAAATTCGGAACACGTTTTTCTTATTTTGGCCGTTACGAGGATGCTATCTATTTCCTGAAGGAATTTCAAAAGGTCTTTCCCTCTCGGGAAGTATTGAACAATCTTGGATACTGTTATCTCCAAATGGCTATAAAAAAGATGCCTTTTGACCTTGCTTATCAGTATTGGTTCCCCTCGATTATTGATGTGTCAAGTCGGGCCGAACATCTGACCTCCCGGTCAGGGGGTGACTCTACCTTTTTATCAGATGATGCAAGAAAATTGCTCACTCTTTCCATCAACTGTTTTGAAAAAGCCTGTAAAGCGGATACATCATATATCCCTTCCCGTATTAACCTTGTTACAGCCTATTTTTACATGGGGGACATATTTAAGGCGCGTGCCATGATTGAGGAGGCACTTAAACTGAGTCCTGATGATCCTGAAATAAAAGGGCTACAGGCCCTTATTATGATCGAGGAAGTCCCAGCGGTGGATATGTGGCCTTATAGCGTCAAGATGCTTAAAACACTTACCCAAAAAAAAGATGCCCCGGCATTTCTCCAATATAACCTAGCCAGACTGCTCGAGAAACGAAAACGGACAGGTGAAGCCCAAAGAATCTGGAAAACATTGGCTGAAAGTCCGGAAAAACTTTCCGAACCTTTCCGGTTAACGGTTTTAAAAAAAACAGGTATGTTGAACTCAAAGATTGCCGATACAGAAAGTCATGAGAGCCCTTTGCCCTGGAATATTCAGGTCAGGATCGGGCAGAATCTTAAGGAGGGTGGTACCCAAAACCTTGTCTCCGACTGGAAACGTATCTCATATTCCTGGGAAAATGGGATGATCAAGGGGGATATCTACATGGATCCTTTGGGCACCTGTCTGCTTGCTGTGAATGATTTTGTTGAAATGGTTGTGCTCAGAGACAGGTTAGGGACCGTTTCGGAGCTGCAGAAACAGTTTGGAACGCCTTTAAAAAGAAGTGTCTGGGGGCAGACAGTTTGGTCTTTTAATCCCAAATGGTCGGTCTTGGTCAGCGGGAATCAGGTCAGTGAGGCATGGGTTTCCGAATAACTATAAATCATTTCAAGCAGATTATTCCAATAGCATAAATTGGTCAGTTTCCGAGTCGGGTCCATAATTCTCATATGTATCAATGGGCGTGACATACCATTGATATGATGTATTGAACGTGTAAAAAACATCATCTGAAGAAGGCGGGGAGAAAGATGATTGGTCGCTAAAATAGTCTTTGGTTTCTGCGGGATACAGCCTGGCAACATGGATTTTGTATGTTGATGCCCCGGTCACCGCTGTCCATTCAAAGTTGAGGTTGGCGCGGCTAACTCCCAATCCCGATACGGGATGTAATAAACTCGAGGTAAAGGTATAGGTATCAATAAGGCCCAGAGAGGTCGTTTTGTCCGCTTCGACTGTTATATCGTCAGAGTACTCCCCCCTTAAATAGATCAATTCATTTCCGCCATACTGGACAATACCTTTTGCCAACACCACCAGCCTTATCCCACTACCCGTAGGTACCTGTTCAATAACCCCTCCACCGTCGCTGCAGTCAAACGTCGCATCGTCCATATTAACGAGAAGAGAGCCGTTTCGATCATAAATCCCAAAGGTGATGGTTTGAATTGTGCCATCCAAACATCGGTTCCCTGCGATGGATTTTGCAGCCTCTGTCTCCGGCCATTTGATTCCAAAGGTAATGGCACCCGAATCACCTGATATGAATGATGAATCATCTCCCCCTGAGCAGCCGTAGCCCCATAGAATTAACAGAATGAAGATACAGTGTATAATTTTTTTCTTATATATATAGCCCATATTTACCACTCAGCCGATATTTGACCAAAGCCATTGTTGGGGTCAGGATTAATGATGTTATCATCACTGCTGCTATTGCCACTGTTGCTCAAAAGAACAGCACCAACTGTCACAACAGAAAGGCCGATCAAGACCCACCATTTATGGTTTACGATCCATTGGCTTATATTCGAACCCGTTGCCGAAGGCATCATAATTTCAGGAGATAACCTGCTTTGTGGCGTTTCAATGTCAATATTATCCGATGCTGTATTTGTTTTTGCCTCCGAGTCTAAGGGAAACAAATACACATGGCATAGGAGGCACATCAGAACGACAACAAGGGTTTTTTTGATTAATTTCAACATAAATTCCTCTTAAAACAGACTTATTTTCTGATAAATAATAAATCGCCCCCCTCATGCCCCGCATTTCGAAGATCTGAATATTCCGGGGTCTGAGATGAATTCAGGATAACCATGTGGCGGACCTGATTAAAAAGAAGGTTGCTGTCCATAATCCCTTTATTGTCCGTTAAGGTATCAATAAACGCGGATGTGAATACGGAATGACCATCCTTTCCACCTCCATCGATCACCGGTTCAATGCCACCGGATGAGAGGACACAGCGCGATTTTTTTCTGGAAATATTTTTATAGTAATTGAGATCTTTGAGTCTGACCTGGGCAACTCCGGTTTCACGGGTCAGTTTTCCGGAATAACAGCTGTCAGAGACAATCAGCACATGTCTTGCAGTAATCGCCTTTAAAACAGTGGCAATATAGGAATTCGAGACCCAGTTAATTTCATTATCCTTTTTTGCATCAATTGGCAGCCAGTATCCTTCATCCCCTTCGGCATCAAGGTAACCATGGCCCGCGTAAAAAATGACCAGATTGTCCGCTTCTGTCAAATTGCTCCTGAGTTTATTTAGTGCCAGCATAATATCCGATCGTGTGGCATTGATAAGGAGGTTTACCTTGAATCCATAAAAATTTTTTAGAACCGATGCAACATCCCGGGCGTCATTTTCCGCAGTATTCAGCTTCCGGAAAAATTGATACTGATTATTACCGATAAGCAAGGCGTGATAATTCCCAAAACCTGATTCGCCATCAGGGGGCTTTATACGAAAAAAATCGGAGGCAACCAGGTCGTTATCCACATAAATTTTGACTGCCCATCTGCCCAGAGACTTGGTTGTCATCTCTTTTGTTATCGGTATTTTGTGCCAGGAGGTACCCTGCTTGACATAGGTGTTGGTTGATGTTTGAACCGGAACCTTTTTTGTGGCATGGTAAAGGGAACCATCAGGCGCGTACCACTCCCACCTGAGATGATGGGTCCCTGACAGATTGGCATATCTGATATGGGATACGATTTCAGTATCATCAGATGAAAAAATATCCGTCACGTCCTTTGGGATGCCTTCATCGTTGGTGACATATATGTTCTTGGACACGGTCGTAGAAACGATCCTGAAAAGTGGCGTCTTTTGATAATTTTTTTTTATGCCACACCCAAATAAAACCAGGGATATGACAATAACCACTGCGGAGGCACTTAGACGCTTTGAAATAACACGTTTAGTTGTATCACCTTGATTCATTTCTGAAACCATTCTTTGATTTTGAATTTAGCAAGAACAGCCAGTTCATATTCCACCGGAATGATCAAAAGAGTCAGGATCGTTGCGCTGCCCAGGCCGGTGACAAAGGCTGTGGCCATGGGGGCCCATTCCAGTGACCGGTAGGGAATGCCGATGGCCATGGGCAGAAGGCCCATGATGGTGGTGATGGTGGTGATCAGTACAGGGCGCATACGTGTGTGGCAGGCAGCAAGCACAGCTTGCCGCATGGTGTTACCTTCCTGGGCCCGTTTGTTCATGAAATCGATCAGGATCAACGAATCGTTAACCGTCACCCCTGCAAGGCCCACCACAGCCATCAGGCTCCCCACCGTGAACGTGGACCGGGTGATGAACATGCCGAAGGTCACACCGATGATGGCAAATGCCACAGCCGAAAGAATAATCAAGGGCTGGATATAGTCTCCGAACTGAACTGCAAGAATCAGGTAGATGACGAGAAGGGCAATGATAAGGCCCACAAACAGTGAGTCAAATGTCTTTCCTGAGGCTTCGGCTTCACCGGCGAAAATCAGGGTGATATCCGGAAATTCCTCTGAAATGGATTCAAAATACCGATTGATGAGGAATTTGACACGGCTTGCCGTGAGATTTGCGCCTGACCGGATGTTGGCCGAGAGGCTAACGGTTGATTTGCCGTTGTACCGTCCACGGGAATCAGGCTCTGAGATGTACTGAACGTTCACCACGTCCCTTAAAAAAATCGGGGAGGAACTATGTTCAACCATGGGAATGTCCAGAATGTCCTGGGGGGCTGCAAGACCACTTTCGGAAAATCCGCCAGGGTCCATCTGCCTTGCAACCCTCACTTTTAAATCAACCTCTTCACTGGGTGCACGAAATTTCCCGACTTTGACACCGTTTAGTGCACCTGCAATGACCTCGGTGATACGTCCTGGAGAGAGGCCCATTTCATAGACGGTCTCCTGGATGGGAAGGTATTTGACCACGTTGATCTTAGCAGCCCTGTCATCGGAAAGTTCTGTCAGGTCCTGGGTTTCTTTTTCATTTTTGAGATAGTCTAAGATCCGGTTGCTCACCTCCAGTTCCCTGTCCAGGTTATCACCTGAAATCCGTATGTTAACAGGTTTTCCGATGGGTGGGCCAAAGTATTCGGGAAAGACTCTGACCTGGGGGCGTTCGTCGGCATCCGGGTATTTTTCAGTAAGGAATTCCGCAAGTCGTGCCCGGATATAATCAATGTGCTGAACCGGGTCATTGTTGGGGTTCTCAGGAAATTTTGCGATTTCTTTTCCGGGCAGGGCCACAATGGCCTGACCGTATTGGCTTCCACCCTGAACACTGTAATCCTCATCCTCGTAATATCCAGCTGTTCCCGACACGGATTCAGCCTGTTTGGGGCCAATGGACATAATGAATTTGGACACCTCTCGGACGACAAAATCCGTTTTTCGGATGGGTGTACTTGCTGGAAGGGCCACGGTGATGTGGTAACGGACATAGTTGCCTGGGAAAAATTTGACCTTAATCAGAGGCACAATGCCCGAAACAGACAGGCCTGCGATGCCGATGGCCAGCACAAAAAGGAAAAAGGTCAGGACCAGGGTTTTTCCACGGTTCCTCAGAAACTTGTCTAAAGCGAAATCGTAAACCTTCCATGCCTTGTCAAAGATATAATTTTTCTGAGGTTGTTCGTTATCCGAGGATTCTTCGGACAGGGCGAAGGGGATTCTTTTTGGCCCCCATTCATAAATATGCAGGGGCAGAAAAACAAGGGCTTCCAAAAGGGATGCTGTCAGGGCAAACGCTACGGTCATGGGAATCACTGCAAAAAAATCACCGGTGGTGCCGGAAATAAGAAACAGGGGAATAAAGGCCATGACGGTGGTCAAAACCGAACTGACCACGGGCCAAAAAATTTCTGCCACGCCATCAATCACCGAATTTCTCAGGGATTTCCCCATTTGCTGGTGCCTGTGGATATTCTCAAGGATAATGATGGCATCATCCACGATAATCCCTGACACAAGAATAAAGGCAAAGAGGTTGATGGAATTGATGGAGACCCCGGCCAGTTTCATGGCGATCAATGTGGAAAGAAAGGAAAAGGGAATGCCGATGGCTGCGAAAATGGCGTTTCTCATGCCCAGGGTAATCCAGAGGATGGCCGTGACCAGGATGATACCAAGGATCATATTGCCTTTCAAGGTGTTGACCGCATCGTTGATTTCTTTGGTGGAGTCATTGGTGTACGCGATCTGTAAGCCATCGGCTTGATGTTTTATTTCAAATTCGTCGGTGATTTCCTTGACTTTTTTGGCAATTTTGATGGCGTTGGCGTTGTCTTCTTTTCGTACGATCAGGCTGATGGTGTCTTCCCCGTTGATGGATGCGATGTTCATGGGGTCCGGGCGGCTCATCATGGCGCTGGTGACCACATCGGCCACGCGCACGAAATTGCCATAGCCGTTTCTTCGGATAATCACATTCAGTACATCTTCCTGGCGGGAAAAGATATTCCCGGCATCAAGAATAAACTCGGAATTTTCCGTTCCGAAATTTCCTGTGGGAATCTTGGTCCCGGCAGATTGAACCGCCTCGGCGGTTTCGGAAAAGGTCACACCGTTTTTTCTGAGTTTTTCCGGGGAAAGGGAAATATGAAATTCATTCTTGGTTTCCCCTGTGATTTCGATATCCCGAACACCGTCAATGGAATTAAGTTCTGTTTTGAGTTTCTCAGCCATCTTCTGCCGGGATTTTTCCGAGGCTTCACCAAAGAGATTGACCCGGATTACGGATATCCACCAGTGGGTGTCGACAAACAGGAATTTGGAATCTTCACAGCCAGCCGGAAGCTTGTTTTTGATGTTCAGGACTCGGATGCGCAATCGGGAATAAAGTTCCCTGTAATCCGAATCATCCGTAAATTTCACACCCACAGATGAGACGTTCCTGTAAGATCTGGAACGGATGATTTCAACATTTTCAAGGCCTTCAACGGCTTTTTCTATTTGGATGGTAATGAGGCTTTCAACGTCTTCTGCCGAGGCCCCGTAATAATAGGTTGTGATGTACACTTCCCCCATGTCCACGGAAGGCATGTTTTCCACGGGGCTGTTGAAAAGACAGTATATTCCTGCAATGATCATAAGGAAAAAAAGAAGGTTGAGGAAGACCCTCTGCTTGAGGAGATGGATGGTGAACGCCCGAGCTCCGGGGGAAAAGGAATGTGTGCCTTCCTGTTCTTCCGGGATCTTGTCCAAAAGGGAGCCGTCATCGTCAAGATAGGCGACCTGACTGGGTTCCGACGTCTGGACAGGGGCACTGAACGGATCTTCCACATGCTCAAGAATTTCATCAATCTTTTTTTTAATAAAATGGATTCGTTCGGTATTGTGTTTTCCGACCCATTGTTTCTCCAGTTTTCGGTAGAGAAATAACGCTTCGTTGTAAAGTCCATGGCTGTAATAATTGTCAGCTTCCAGGACCGTGGCTTCAAACTGATTTTCCTCGGTCAAGGATTCTTGTTTGATAATTTCCTCAGACACCGGCCCGGGGCTTCCCTTGACCCGGCTAAGCAGGCTTTCAATTCGATCACGGACAAACTGGATTTTCATTAATTCTCCGGTTCCAGAAAGCTGAATGTCCAGTGCCCGATACAGAGTCAAGGCCTCTTTGTAGAGCTTTTGGGACATCAGGTGCTCGGCATCGGAAATGACTTCACCGAAAGGCCTGACGTTTTGCTGTTCTTCCGTGGGCAAGGGTGTCTCCACCTCGGTTTGAGTCGAGTCGTGATCTGACAGATCGATTTTCCCGAATTCCTTGAGTGTATGTTTCGCACCCGAAGGGCTCTTCCTGTTTTTGGGAGGGAAAAAATATCGGTGAATAAAGACGATGTATTGGATGATTCGTTTCAAAGTGATTCCCTTAGCCTCCGCTTACAGGGTTGTCCGCCGGAAGGAGATGGGTCCCGGGGATGAGTTTATCCGTTTCCGCTGCGATAAGACTGTCACCGCTTTCCCCAAGTATCATAACGGGAACCAGCTCACCCGTTGCCTTCAATGCGACTTTGGGGTTTCCGAATCGATTTCTGACCGCATTTCTGGGAATGAGAATGCCATCTGTTATTACCTTGATTCGGGTTGAAAACTTCAAACCGCCTCGGCGGTCTCCGGCATAATCCTTAATCGCCAGTTCCAATTGCAGTTTTCGAGTATTCTCATCAAATTTTGGGTTGATGAAGTGGATACTTACTTTCACAGGTATGCTGTCCAGGATACCGTCAAAGGACGGGGGCAGATCCCTGAATGCTTTGACCTCTTCGCCGGACAGGGAAAAGGGCACGACCAGGGTGCTGTAGTCGGATACTTCGGCAAGGGGCATCCCGGCCTGAACCGATTCGCCTTCTTCGACGTGAAGGGCCGTTACCACCCATCCTTTGAAACAGAAGATTTTATAACGGGCCTGTTCTTCCATCAGCCGATCATGGGACAGTTTCAACATGTTTTTTTCAAGCTTCAGGGCTTCCAGTTCGTGGACGGCTTCGTTGAGCAGGTTTGCAGCTTCATCGTATTTGACTTCGGTTGCATTCTGGGTCTTTCGAAGGGCTTTGACACGTTGAAGTGATTTATTAAGGAAATGGACGTTGGACTTCATGCTTTTGATGCGGCTATCCATTTGATCTGTCTGTAACTTATTGTTTTTAATAGATAAATTAATGAAAGTCGGGTCGATTTCAATAAAGGGATTGTCACCAATGGCATCCCCGGTTTTGTAATTCACCCGGATTGCTTTTCCCGCGACTTCCGAGGTCAGAGTTACAGATCGGAAACATCGAGTGTATCCGGTCAGGGCCAAGTCTTTCAAGGCTGGGGAAACCACCAGATCCTTTTCAGCATAAACAGGGCCAGCGAGAAGAAGCACGCTGAGAATAATTATAAGTTGTCTGGCACATGAAAAACAGGTCATGGTGATACCTCGCTGAGCAGATAATCGTTCAGGGTGAAAAGGCCGTAAGGCATGACATGGGAATCGTCCGCCTTGATTTTTTAAAGGGATAATTCTTTGTAATGACATCCTGTGTGGACGATTCATGATTTACGCCTCCTGAATGTCGATATGGTGAATGTCCTTGAGTCCGGTATCGGTTTTTCTCATGTAGATGAGGCCGATGGGAGCCCTTAAAAAAAGCAGGGTCGCTGAATACACGATGCTGAATGAGAGGATGTTTTCAGCGGGACCGTAGGGTGCGAAAAAAAACAGCATGGCGGCCTGGATGGTGCCTATCCCAAAGGGAGTTATTGGGATGTTTCCGATAAAGAAGATCACAGGTACCAGACCGGTCAAGGTGATCAGAGGCACATGAACCTGGAAACATTGCAGGCCGAAAAAGAAAAAAATGATAAACGAGACAAAATAAATGACTCTCAATCCGGAAAGCTTGAAATAACCTGAAAACGTTGCTTCATGGAAGGAGGCAAAGAGAGGATTTTCACGGAAGCGCCTTAAAAAACCGGCTGCAGGTAAAAACCGGTACATGAAAAATAGGGTGATGTAACTGAGACACATGCATCCGGCGATCAGTACAATTTTTAAGTAGACATGAGGGGCCTGCCCCATGATCAGCATACATCCGAACATGGCAAAGAAGGTAATTCCCACAGATTCAACAAAATAATAGAAAAACATGACGCTTGAGGCCCGGACCAGGGGGATGCCGTTTCTTTTTTTCAGATACCAGGCAACGGCGCCCAGCCCCAGGTTGTAATTTATAATCATAAGCAGATAACTGGCACCCCGGATGGTTCTCATTTCCCTGAATGAAAGATTATGGCCAAATAGATTGAACAGGAACATCAGATTCTGTGATTCAATGAGAAACCAGAGTATGACAAAAATGATGGCCATGGGGAGGTACAGGTCCATGCGTGCATAGCGCATGGCTTCTATGACTTTGGCCGTATCCACCCGTTTGAAAAGGAAAAAAAGAACCATGAACGCACACAGCCATTTGAATACTGTGGCATAACGGGTCATGATGTTTTTTTTTGCGTTCATGGGGTTTGGTGTTTCCTTTTCATCACGCATTGGTGCCCTTATCAGATAATATCCCGGTGAATGTATTTCCGTTTGACGGTTTTTACACGGTCAATATTATCCATCTCGCGGATGTTCACCGACAGATCATTTCCGAAAAGAGATTGAATGCCCTCTTCAAGTTTTGACAGATAACTGTCATGAAAATCAGGCCCTTTGACATAAAAAAAATTCGCCATGTCAATTTTTCTCTGGACCAGATAGAAATCCGAGAGCACCATTTTATCCATGCCGAATTCCTCCAGGGGCCTTTCCACAATTTCATAAATTTTCCAGGCGGGAATGCTACGCCCGTTAGCCATGACAAAGGAGTCGTCCTTTCTGCCTTCAATGGGGCCGATAACAGGAAAATGAAGGCCACAGGAGCAGGTATTTTGTTTCGAAAAATGGGAATAATCACCGATCCGGTAACGGATAAACGGCATGGCATAATTGGTCAGGGAGGTGAGCACGATTTCACCGCGTTCTCCTGGTAAAGCAGGGTTCCCATCCGAGTCAAGAATTTCAAGGACCACGTTATCGTTGAAGGTGTGGATTTTTTTCTTCTTGCACATGCTGGCGATAAATCCCATCTCCACCGACGAGTATTCGCTGTATGTGGGGCATTTGAATTTTCGTTCGATTTCTGCCTGGTCATGGGGAAGAATCATTTCCGAGTTCAGGGATATGGCCTTAATGCCGATGCGATCAATGTCATCCGACGAAAGATAGCTCCCGAGTTCCACAGCATAGGACGGGTAGATGGCCAGAATATCCGGCTTGAATTCCAGAAGGTTTTTCCGAATGTCCATGAATGGCATTTTAGGCTCAAGTCCCCTTTGCCTGAAAAGGCCAAAGGTAAAACCTGTTTTTTCAGGTGTGGGCAGGAAATATAAAAGTTTTTTGAAGGGGGTGTACCCGATCATGGAAAGACACCGGTAATACATACTGATCCGGGTTAAAAAACTGTCTTTTTCCCAGAGAACCCTGAGCATTTTACCCGATGACCCCGAGGTCGTTCGGACCAGGCAGTCCTTTTCGTTAAAACGGTCTGAGATGATATCTGTGTATCGTTCCTGAATATCCGCCTTGCTGATGGTGGGAAGATAAACGAGATCCTTGGCTGTACGGATATCTGCGGGTTTGATCCCGGCATCGTTCATCAGGTTTTTGTAAAACACCGTGCTTCGGTATGCATGGTTAATCATCTTTCGGAGACGGTCATCTCTGAGGGCCGTCAGCTGGCGGGTATCCATTTTTCGGCAGATGCTGACATCTCGGAGTTTACTGAATTTTTTTATGATCATGAGGGTTCCTCTCGGACCAGGGTCAGTTGACTCTGGACTCAATTGCTTTTCGTTTGATATTTCCTTTGAGGTCAATTCCCGGGACCATATTTACCGTGATTTTTACCTGATTGTCCAGGAGATGTGTTAGCGCATCTATTAATTCCTGAAACTGTTCCGGTTTATATGCTTTACCCTGGACCAGATCAATTTCCACATGGTCCTTTGTTTTCTGAATGACCTTGAACTCCTCCATGAGGTGAAGATATTTTTTGATAAACATTGTGAAGGTGTTCAAAATTTTAAGGGAGGAGACATAGGTTCCGTCCGGGAGAATAAAGGAATCATCTGCCCGACCATCAAAGGCTTCGAGTATGGGGAAGGGGGACCCGCAGTCACAGGTCCGGGTGCTTAAGCGCCCCATATCGCCGATTCTGTATCGTATAAAGGGCATGGCCGGACTCTTAAGTGTGGTCAGAACCATTTCCCCGGGCTCTCCGGGTTGGACCTCCCGTCCCTCTTTATCCAGAAACTCCACAAAGACATTGTCCGTGAACAGATGGTAATTGTGATGTTTGCACTGGGAGGCCACCATCCATGTTTCTTCTGTGGAGTATTCATCGAAAACTGGACATCCAAACACATCAGAGATGTAAGCCCGCTGGTGCTGGGATGACATTTCCGAATTGACCAGAATCATTTTGGGGCGGATCAGTTTTAGATCATCCTTTGTTACTTTACGGGCGATTTCATAGATGATGGAGGCATATCCGTCGATGAAGTCCGGCTTGTTTGCCCTGAGCATCTTGATCTGTTTATCCACGGTCATGACCGATGGAATGTGATCAAAGGTGAAAAAAGGGCCGATATTCACAGGGTCCATGGCTGTGTATTTGATATAGGAACAACGATACCAGGGCTTGTAGCCGATCATGGAATAGACCCTGAGATTGGTTGCCAGGTAAAAGGCAAAGGTTTTGGGAGAATAAATAAAGGGCAATGACCGTCCTGTGGACCCGGTTGTGGCTGAGTAGTGGCAGGCCTTGATGTCCGTGTTATCAGCAACAATGGAATGGGGAAAGGCATTTCGGACGTCGTCCTTGGTAAGAAAGGGGATTTTTTTTAGATCATCAGGGCCCTTGAAATCGGCAGGATTGAATCCCGCCTTTTTGAAACTGTCACGGTAATAGGCCACATGGGTTCCTGCATGGGTGATGGACTTAACCAGGGCCTTGTTTGTCAAAGCCCTTTGCCTCTCCTTATTGTGCAACTGGTTGAGATGAACCGTCAATGACCCTGTCATCAGATGCCATAAAAACATGTTACGCTCCTGTATGGTGCCGCATGTATCAAACGTTATAGTGTCCGCGTATTGAGCGAAAGCCGTTGAAAATATTCGGCGTCACTTTCATCCCATAGAACAAGGGGCTCAATTTTCATATCCCCTAAAATCATTCCCCGCTTCTCATTTCTCTCTTGATAGATTTTTCGGCAATCAGGGTGTAATACGACATTGACAGGGTTTAACTGACCGATTTCCGTTGCCAGCTTGTAATGAAACGATTCTTCCAAAAGCAAGGATGTAAATTGTGTTATTTTTTTCTTAAGTTGATCATCCGGCTGGGCCTCGCAGAGAAGATGGTAACGGGGTTTCTCACCTTTGGTGATACTGCCCGGTGAGGCAAGAAGGGTCAATGCCCTGATTTGAAACGTATCACAGGCTTTTCTGATCACTTCCGATGCGATTTTGGGCGTGAGCTTTTCTCCGATCATATCGATACCCTCGCCCCTGCCTAAAAATTCAAAGCAGGGGCAGCCCCTTAAAAAATCACTGACCCGGACCTGATCATTGAGGTCATATCGGAAAAATCCCGAGCCCGTTGTCAGAAGTGGTCTTACAATCTGTCCTTTTTTCAAATCCCAGGGTGCATGGATGCGCTGTGTGTCGTGGTCAATGAATTCATAAAAGTGGCTGGTCGCAGCCAAAGGGTATTTCCCTTGGTAGGGGATGGTTACGACCCCTTCTGTGGACCAGAGACCTTTGGCAAGAAACGCTGCATCCGGGAAAAGCCTTTGAAGTTCCTGTGCCCAGATACGTGACGAAGACGTATCCCAGGAACTGATCAGGGCCATGTCGGGCCAGATTGTTTTTAAAAAATCAGGTCCGACCTCTCCATTCCAGGTATCAAGTATGTTCGCGGCAAAGGGTGATCTGGGGCAGGGGATATGAAAAAGTTCCTGCCGTCTGTCTCCCCAGTCACCTTTGGCCAGAATTTCAGACAATTCTTCCCTGTGTCTGGCCATTTGTTCAAACAGGTTGATGGCAAAGGTGGGGCTCCACACGGATATCATGGACAGGTCTTTGCACGAAAGAAGGTGTGCGATGCTTGAAATAATGGACCCTTCGGAGGTGGCTGCAAAGGAAATTTCATTGGGCACAGCCATGGTGATGCTCATGAAAAGCCTTTTCCACCAGGGGAGAAGCTTCATATCATCATTGGCGTCCGGAGAAATTTTTGTTCGAAGGTGGGTGGGTATCCATGAAAGGGACCAGTAGTGTTTCCCCTTTAAGATTCTTGGGTTATTCTTGAATACATTAACCAGCATGGGGGAGATGGCACTGTCAAGTTCCGTCAGAAATGAAGGAGTATAGGGAATCCATTTCATTTTTGATGAGGACCCGCTTGTGGGCTGATACCTGTCACATGTATCCCGGGTCAGGCTGGGGGACCCTGTATTTTTTTGTTCAAGAACAAAGGATTCCCAGTCCGGGTACTTTGTCAGGGGTACACGTTTTGCAAACTCTTCATAGCTCATGGTACTATGAAGATTGTATTTGCAGGCCTGTACTTTGTTTTCCGAATAATGAAGCAGTTGGGTAAGTTTTTTTCTCTGAACAGACTCAAGATGATCCATGGAATATTCAAAGTCCTTGGTCCCCTTGAGGCTCATGGCATACAATAAACGAAACGCAAGGCTGGAAACCTTGCTTGATACGCTGGGTGAAACATTCATAGCATTTAAAGACCTGTGACAGATTCAGAAATAAGGAACCCGGATACTGAAAGATCCGGGCTCTTTACCAACCATATGAGCTGATTATCTTTTACATGGCTTTTCTCTGTGATGCAAGTCTTCGTGGCGTCTTTCCATGAGAAAAGGAAGAAAAAAATACTTTTAAGGGTTTTTTAAGCGGTTTGACAAAAATCTTGTTTAATATCACTGGCCAGTTGAGAACGCCCACACAGGGCAGTTCAGTACCTCTGTCCCAGGTTGGGTTTTTCTCATTGAAAAAAGCGATTTTTGGGTATTTTGAACACATTTCAGCCGTGATTTCAGCCACGCCGCCTTTGAGAGCCTGGTAGTTAGCTCCAAAATCGATGATTTTCTTTTTCTTGTCAAAATAGTCATTGAAAAGATAGGTGCTGTATCCAACGGCAATATCTTCAAGATGCTTGTTCTCACGGTTGTGGCAGGGATAATATTGTAAAAAGTTATTGGCCAGAAGAAGATAGGTCTTGTACCCCTTTGAAATCAGGAACCAGTAAATCGGTGTAAAGGGATGCAGGAATAATTTTTTTACAAAATATTTCACAATCTCACCGGTAAGAGGATTATTCCCCCAGTATTGTTCCTCCACAATGGTATCACCACTGAAGAAACCAAGAACTTTTTTTCCGTTGATTCTCATCCTCATTTCAAGGATGGTGCTGAAACCTACGATGTTATCCGTGCTTTTATCCCGAAGAAGAAAAACACCATTCTTTTTATCAAGATCATTTTTAAATGTATTCATTTCAGCGTTCAGATAATATTTTCTGAACACAAGATGCATTTCTTCAAGATCTTTTTCAGTTAATTCGTACCGAGAGTAAAATTTTACGACTAAATTTGACATAAATCACCTCCACGTGTTCCCACCCAAACGATCCCCCGATTGTTTGATGTTACAACCACCAGAAAATTCTCTTTAAAATGCTTGTCGATGTTGTTGTCGTTGTTGTTGATCCCCAGGGGTTTGTGAAACCCCATGTTTTATATGAATCAGAACGGTTATTATAGTTTTCATATAAAAATTCAGCTGTATAATTTGAAAAAACGGACAGATTGCTTTCACTGATTTTGCTTGAATCCATCCGCATGGCATTAAGATATTGATCTGTTTTTTCGAAGATTGTATTTTCAAGAGGCAATGTCCAACTCTGGATTTCTGCAAGACCGGGCATGTCAATGGTCTTATCCGATGAATCCTGGGATGCCATGTATGAGAGCCAGAGCATGTGCCATTCTGACAGGGATCCCTCAAAGTCACCCCATGCATCTTCCCTTGAATCTAAAAGCCAGTTTACCCTCAACAGATCAAGAAAAAGTTGACTCGTGATATCAAGGGGTGGCAGCATGGCTATAATGTTGTTGTCACCATTATCCTCATAGAGGGTGTTCCTGGCATCGGTGATGGTTTGATTCAAGTAGCATGTGGGCGATAGATCAAAATATCTGTTGAATACTTTGGTATCAGCCCAGCAAAAATCGGAAACTGCATTTGCAGCAGGGAAAAAAGGAGCAGCAACTCCCACGGCCGGTTCGCCCAGGTTGACCCACAATGTAATCAGGTCAGGATTTGCCCCGGGTGCAATGCCGTCCACCACAAAGGCCAGATTTGTACAATACCGGCTGATGGTGTGAAAGGTGCTCTGCTGTGTATCGGTTCCAGGATCCAGATTGGATAGGTGAGGGTAAGCATCAAGATTGTAATCATCAACATCAATATCCTTAGCCACCTCCTGGAGAATAGCCCTGAAGGTAAGACGTCCCTCTGATTTCAACAGGAGCATCATATCCATGGCCCTGTCTTCCCGGGGTGTGTCATCGTTGAGATGAACCCAGAAGCTTGAGTTGGTCCGATTTGCTATGCCACAAAAGTTGTCACCATCGTCAACCACATTTCCCGACTGATCCACAATGAATAAACCATTGTTGGACCGGCTGTAGGTGCGGTTGATAATCACACGGTCCAGACCCATGACCTGAACCGATGTATTGTTGAGATAGTCTGTGATGGTGCCGATTTCACCGTTGTTTCCGATCAGATCACCGTCCTCGTTTGTCACGAAGCCTGTATTGGCATCAATCCTATGCACTTTCACTCGGCCGCCATAGGCATAAACATCGTTGGAGGAATCTCCGGTGGTGAGTTCATAAAGGGCCGCACCTCCGCTCGCGTCGATAACCACAAAATTACCGCTGAGAATTCGGGTCCGGTTAGAACTGTCTTCATGCCAGCCAGCGATGTATTCATCAAAATCGTTTACAGTGACACAGAGTTTAAGGGCGTTGGACATCAGGTTCAGGTTCGCACTTGCCAGATATTCATGGATGGGGCTTTCCTGATAAACCGTGGTGTTTGTGATGGCAAATCCAGACTCATTGGCACCGCCAGATTGTGCGGCCGTCCCCCGTGTCCTGTCAATCACCCGTATGCTTCCACCGGCTGCTGAATTAACCCGGTTGTCTGATCTTTTATAGGATGCTATTTCTTGCTCCCAACTTAAACCATTATCCCTGCTTTTCCAGATAAAAGGTCTTGAATTCGATGACGCTTTAGCTGAAACCACTGCAATGTCGCACCCAAATGTGACGGGAATAAAACAAACGTGCAACAAACTGATGGAAGCTATCACCCAAATTAGCCGCTTGCCATACTGCATAACAGTCCTCCTACTCTAAATATCAATAACTTAGGGTATTTAAATTAGCCTTATTCCATATAGCGAACAAGGAGGCTAAAAATGAACAATGTTAACGTTTTGGACAAAGAAAAATACTGTTTCGTGCCTTGATGTGTAGATTTAGAATCACAATAACCTCAGAATTGAATAAATCGTATATCAAGTTACGTTGTTATTTGTTGTAATCAATGTTTACGATTTTTACAATATAAAAAAATAATTATTTTTAAATTAAATTTATTTAGATTTAATTTGTATTTTATTTTTTTTTCTGTTGTCTGTCAACTCACTCATATTAAGGGTTCAATCCTTTGTCTCGCCACTTTTGGTCAAGTCCGCAAGTGGCGTGACAAAAACGGATTTTGACCGGTCAAATTCAGATATTCCTTGGGTGATATGTGACTTAAGTTTCTTTAAATATTATATATAATATATTTTTGGCAATATATTAACGAATGTGAAAAAAATATAGAATTATAAAAAAAATATGAGCAGTTTCGTTTTATTAACCGCTAATGGGCGGGTATGTTTAGATATGACGCTCAGATCTCATAGTCATGAGAATACATGTTGCAGTCGTGATCAAAACGGTTTTGACCAAAACAGCTGTTTTACATATGCGGATGGCAACAAAATCCAATTAAGTCCAAATTGCAAATTGGGGACAGGCCAATTGTGCAAATCACATAAATAGGCATCGGACATTATAGTGCATGAACTTTTATGTCCTGTTGACCGGGGCTTTCAACCGTTTTTTGGAGAAAGACGTTTTGGTGGTGTTTTAAGCATCGTTAGTGTGGCTGACAAGAGGACGCGTCATCATCCATGTGAGTATGGCCAAGTGAACGGTGATTCCGAAAAGATAAAGAGCCTTGGTTGAAAGCGCATGGTTTTTTGACAAGTAATGCTTATTATGACTGACTCAGGAAAACTCCGGCCAGGATCACCCCCGCAGAAACAAACTGCATTGTCGTGAAGGCTTCCCCCAAGATCAACCAGCCCATGAATACAGTGAAAATCGGAATTAGATTGACAAAGGCCGTGGCCCTGCTGGCGGGCATCTGGCTGACGCCGTAATTGTACAGGAAATAGGCTCCCATGGTTACCACGGCGCCAAGATATAAGATGGCATACATGCCCTGGGGCTCCACCTGGGCCGGAATCGTTGTTGATGGGAAAAATAGAAAGATAGAAAAGAAAAGGGCTCCGATCAGGGCCTGGATGGCTGTGAGGAACAGGGCTGAATAACGCATGCTCAGTTTCTTTAAGACAATGGCATAGCACGTGGCCGACACCATGGCCATGAATTCAAAGAAATTCCCCAATGGCGGATTGGGAGCATCAACACTGGATGGCCCGGTGATGCTCAGAAGACAGGCTCCTGCCACCGCAAGGGCAAACCCTAAAATGGTTCGAACATGGATGTCCTCCTTCAGAAAGATCCATGCGGCAAGGGCCACCAGAAGGGGCAGCATGGCCGTGATCATTCCGGCCTGGGATGCACTTGTGTTTGTGATGGCCTTTGCTTCAAACATGAAATAAAGGCAGGGCTCGAACAGGCCCATCAGAAGGATGTATTTCCAGTCCCCCTTTTTGTATTGGATGGTGAGGAGCCGTTTCATAAAAAAAATAAAACACAGGCAGGCCACCAGCATTCTGCCGAAGATCACCACCATGGGGTCATAGTAACGAAAGGCGATTTTAAGGGCGATGAATGAGCCACCCCATAGCAGCATGGCAAGGATCAGGCTGACAACGGGAATCATTTTTTCTTTGTTTAATACCATGGGTGACCCTCCCCGGCTAAAACCGGAAAAAGCGTCTTCTACCATGTTTTGAAATGAAAAAATACAAGGGAATGAATGTCGCTATCGATAGGAACAAGGTCATGACCCGGCCACATGCTCCACGGTTGCGATGAGCCTTGAATCTTCAAGGGCAGCGCTTCGGTGCACAGTAACGTCTCTGTAGTCTTTCATGGCCAGCATGTTTGAAAATGCCTGTATGGAGGGGTACCGGACAAGGAGGACCTCGTCCCAGACCTCATCGGGCGGGGCAATGAGTGAACCTTTGACGCCTGCCATGAAGATGGCCTGGGCTCCGATTTCTTTGAGCTTTTTCAAGGCCACCATCGAGTATCGCTTATAGGCTTCCCGGCCTGTGCAATCGGATTTACCATCCGGGTAGATGGCTCTGTCACGGAACCGGAGCAGGTTCACCATTACAATGGGGACATCGACCGGGAGTTTGGCGAGTATCCCGGGTAATGCGGCTGGGTCGGGGTTGATTGTTTTCATGGGTGTCCTCCAGTTTTGATGACGTCGGGAAAAGTCTCATAGGCGGTGTTATAGTGTTTGGCCTATGTTTTTTTAACATAGTGCATGTCGCTAATAAGTCATAAACACGGAAAGGGAGGCTTTCTGGGCATTGGCGTTCTGGATGACCAGGGTGATTGAATCCTGTGGTTTGAGTTTCAGGCCACTTGCGGGCAGGTTGTATTCCAGCATGTAGTCGGTGAGAACCACAGTATAACTGTTCCGTTTTTTATCAAGAACCAGGCCAGGGGTTTTTTCCCCGATTCGTTTTTCAAGGTATTTGAGCAGCCAATATTTTCTCCGGTTGAACTGGATTTTTCCCACATTGGCAATGGGAACTTCAAGCATTTGAGAGATCTGGGTGATTTCATTGACGGTATATGGGGTTTCAATGCCCAGGGCTCCTTTGATTTGACGCTGGGTCACCAGATCATGGTAACGCCGGATGGGGGATGTGGCCGTCACGTAAGCGTCAAGTCCAAGCCCTGCATGAAATCCGGCTTTATGGCTGATGATGGCACGGTTTACAAATTTTCGCTGGAGACAGTTGAGAAAGAGCGAGTCGCTTTCTCCCTTGTAAAGCCGGTCTTTGGGTTCATTTTGGGATCTGAAAATGGCCGGAAGGCTATTTCTGGACAAGAAACTTGCCATAAGCCAGTTGCCCATGATCATCATTTCCGCCACCATCATTCGGGAGGGACTTTCCCGGTCAATGCGGCTGATCAGTATCTCGTTATTTTCGCCAAGAAACAGGTTGATTTCGGGTAAGGTGATGTGGGTGGCTCCGGAGCTCAATCGTTTTTCCCTGAAGGCCCGTGCGATTTTAACGAGCACGGCCATGTCCGGGTCACTTTCGGCCATGGACGAGGCTTCGGAATAGGTGAGCTGACGGTCTACCTTGATTCGGGTGGCTGTGACATCAAAATCCTTGATTTCGAAGAACCGGTTTAATGTGACCAGGACACTGATACACGGCCTGTATTCCCCTCCGATCAGACTGGCCGCATTTTCTGAAATGTCCGGGGGCAGCATGGGGATTTTGCTGTCGGCCATGTAAATGGACGATCCTCGGTTAAAGGCCCGTTTGTCAATCAGGTCATCCCGTTTGACAAAATGGGCAACATCGCTGATGTGAATGCCTAAAATAAAGGCATCTCCGATTCTCTCAAGGCTCAGGGCATCGTCGTAATCCGTGGTGGACTGGCCATCAATGGTGATCACCTGGACATGGGAGTATTCCTGATGGTCGGTGGACTGGCTGGCCACTGGATTTTGCAGGATGCTTTGAGCTTTTGCCAGAACATCTTCAGAAAACGACCTGGGTATTTCCATGCGTAAAAGATCGATGTTCTCCTCCTCTTCAAAAATACCCAGCTTGACCAAAACTCTGAATATTGCGGAACGGGAACTGATACCGGCCTGGGCCAGAATATCTTTTCCCATGGAATAATGACGACTGTCCTTGTCAAACACGTAAAGGGATTTGAGAATCTCTCCAAGCTCGGCAAGATTCTCGGGCAGACAAGGCTTGGGGGAATTGATTGCTTCTTTGAACCAGTTCCCACTGTCTTCGATGAAGCATTTCCTGCTTTTTTCCTCGTCTTCCTGGGCCAGAATTTTTTCAACCTGCTCCATCGTATGGGGGAAAAAACGATTATGATCAAATTTGAAGTACAGGCGATTTTCAAACAAGGCCCGTATCACAGCAGACTTTTGATGGGAAGAAACCGGAGTAGGGAAGCAGTATTCGGTCATGGTGTCCAGATCAATCCACTCCATCTCTCCATTTAATAATTCCCACAGAGATTTTAAATCCAAGGATTGTGTGAGCTCCCGTCTGAGCAATGCGGTTTGTTTCAAGGCTGTTAAAAGGACGTCCCGGCCTTTGTCCATGGGAAGAGAGTCGTCTGAAAAAAATGATATTCGGCTCGTGGACTGATTGAGCTCATGGTCTGATTCATTGAGCAGTCTGAGTCGGTTGTTTTTTAACTCCAACACCACAGCGCATGTGATTTTCTGCTGATCGATATATTCTACTAAAGTTCCCGGTTTCATGGGCGCCTATGTTAACAGCGGCCTTCCATAAAGTCAATGACGGCCACGAGGCGTTTGAATTGTATGGGCTAAACTGTTATAATTTTGAAAATACGACACCATCATCCTTGCTGAACTCGTAAAACGTCGACGGATGGCTATGAAAAAAGGTCCGTAGGCAAGGCATGGTTTTTGGCCGGGCGTGAAGTCATACTTGGTGCGTATGTCGAACGTCCGGCTAAACACTATAACGCGGCATATGGGACTTTTTACGACGCCATCATCCTTTAGGAAGAACACCATGAAGATACACCTCGACTTGAGTCATCATTGTATTGCAACGGAGACGAAAAAACGCTATAATAAATGCCTTTCCGACTATTTCAAACATAAGGGTGACAACGCTCATCTTGAAGCAGAAATAGACATTCTCAAAGATGCTTTGGAAAGACTTGACTTTCCCGGTCTGAGGGCGCGTTACCCCGAATTGTCCGGGCATAACCATGCCCAGGTCTTTTTGCATAGGGTACCGGAATCCGGTCTTTCCTTGACCCTTGGGGATAAGCCCCTTGACCTTTTGTTCATCACACCCAATGATGCCTTGACATGACAAAAAAAATCAATATGAAGGAAATAGTCTCCGGTATGGTTTTTCCTCTGTTTGGCGGAAGCGGAAACCGGAATGACATTGGGAGTCCTGTTTCAAAGCAGCTGTTTTGCGATGAATTTCTTATGAACTGGGAAAACAGTGTGACTGCCCAGAAAATGGAGATGCTGGCCTGTGTGAAACAGCTTGATCCCGAAGAGGGCGTTGAGTTCGCCATTCTCGGTCTTCAGGACCTTTCCCGTGTGGTTCGTCAGGAAGCCAAGGATACCCTGAAATTTTTTTCCCATCAGGTCATGGCCGACGATACCCATGGTCACATGACACGGGAAAAGATCATTGCCTCGGAAAAATTCGCACAGGTCCTTTTCAAGGAAATGCAAAAAACCATTTCCCTGGACGAACTCAGGGAATATGTGACCTTGCTTCTTGAAATAAACGGTAGGGGGCCGGGTTTTGCCTGGACCTTTTTCTTAAACAATACAGTGCCTCAAAATGTGTTGATCGATATTCTGCGGCGATTTCCCGAGCCTCTGCGGCTGCGTTTTGTTTTCCCCTATCTTTTTTCCGACGTGTCAGACCGTCGTAAATATGCACCGCTTATCCGCCTTCTGTTAAAGGATATTTCTGACAGTGATGCGGTCCATGCCTTTATCCGTGGAATTCTGTCCATCCCCTCGGACTGTCTTTATTCAATCATGACCCGGACCGGATCGCTTCTTTATGATTTTGTAGCCCGCTTTTCCTTTGTGGATACCTTGATTCGAAAGGGTCTTGATTCAAAGGACACGGACTGTATTCTGGACGGCGCTTTATTCGCCGCGGCCTTTGAGCGGAATAGCCGTCTTTATCCGTTTTTGGATTATCTGTCACAAGCAGAGTCTGAAGATCTTAGAATCAGTCTTCTTGATGTGATAGCCCGGAGCAGGGCAGAAGGAGACGGCCGGATTCTCAGTGCGGTGAATGCCTTGCTGGGAGACTCCAATGAAGCGGTGGTTCTCAAAGCATTTTCGACCCTGGTCGCCCTGGATGCCCAGGAGATGGTCACAACAGCCTGCCTTTTGATTGAAAGCCAACCGTCCATGAGGCTTCGTCTGTATAAATGCCTTGAGCGAATGAAAGCCGAAGACTTGATCCGCGTGCTTGAACGGCTACCCGAAGCCCAGGCCTTTGATGCCAGACGAATCATGTCGCGAATCCTTTTAAGGAAAAATCCCGAGAGAATTTTGGTCCTTTTCGGTAATTACAGAACAGATCCGGATACGGACACCCGAAAAGCAGCAGATGCCCTGTTTGTGCACATTGAAAAAATCCAGGCCATGGAGAAGAAAAAACTGATCAGGCAACTAAGTGCCATTCCTCTGCCACTATCCATGTTTGAGAAAAAAACATCCAAAATAAGGCTGGATAAAATTCTTAAATATACCAATGAACGTCAGGGAGAAACGAAACTAAATATTCGGGGGGAAGTGTTCAACGGCCTTGATCTTCTGGGCGTTCGAATGGAAAATCTGGATTTAAGGGATACGGTTTTTCTGAACTGCGACGTTTCATCTGCCCACATCATATCGTGCGATTTTAAGGGTGCACGATTTGTCAATGTGACCATGAAACATATCCATCTGGAAAAATCTAGTTTTGAAAACTGTCAGTTTGAAAATGTTGACGGGGACTCGGCCCATGTGGACCAGTGTCTGTTTTTGAGGGCTTTTTTCCAGGATGTCCGTTTTGAATTCTCAGAAATTCACGAAAGCTATTTTACCGGAGCGTCATTCCTGAAAAGCAATTTGTCGAGAAGCGATCTGTCGTTCAGTTGTTTTACCGGAGCCGTCATGGGGCTCTCTGATTTCAGCCACTGTTCGGTTTTTAGAGCGGATTTTGATCATGTCCAGGCCACATTGTGCGCGTTTACAGGGACCTCCTTTGAGTCGGCTCTGGTTTACGAGTCCACAGATTTTGCGAAGCGATCGGAACTCTGGGATGAACTGGAAATACCGCCTCATTTTTTTGGGAAAAACCTTTTGGACACACGGTGGATGAACATTCTGGTTCTTACCCATGAGATGGATCGACAACGTGAGGTCTTTATCCGGCACAATCAGCGGGCCAGAGAACGTGCACTGGATTCCTTCAGGGCCGAGCAGGAGGACCTGTTCGAGATGGTTCCCCTTCTGATTCATTTAACCCAGAGACTCCTCCCCATTGAAAAAAAGAGCGAAGATTCGTATCTGACCGAAAATATGATGCTGAAAAACGCTTCATCGGGTATCAGCAATTATACCCCATCGCCTAAAACAGTGAGCCTGGTCAAAAAATACCTGCGTGTGGACAAACTGCTGCTTCTACCGGGCAAAGACTGTCATATTGAAGCCCTGTTTACCATCGGAAGCATTGGAACCATCGCCCAGTCATCGGATTCGGATCTGGATTATTGGGTCTGCGTGGACCGGACACACATGGGCGAGGATGCGGAGGCCTTGTTGAAGCTGAAACTTGAATCCATTGAACGATGGGCTAAGGTCCGCTTCGGTACTGAGCTTCATTTTTTTGTGGTGGATCCTGAAAGTGTGAGGGAGGGCAGGTTCGGGGGTAGTGATTTCGAAAGCTCCGGTTCGGCCCAGGGCATGATTCTCAAAGAGGAATTTTATCGGACAATGATCCTGGTGGCCGGAAAGATACCGTTCTGGAGCGTACTCCCTGCCTGGACTGATAACCGTTATTATCAGTTGTTGTACAGTATTTCCTGCCGGTTTTATCAGGATTATCTGGATCTGGGCAATGTCAGTTCCATCCCTGCTGGAGAATATTTCGGTGCGTACATGTGGCAGCTGTTCAAAAGCCTGACCAGCCCCTACAAATCCGTGATGAAAATGGCTCTTCTTGAAAAATACATCCACGAGGGGAAAAAGGGACTGCTTTTGTGTAACCGCCTCAAAGGGCGGTGGGCTTCGGGAAAATATCATTTCAGGCGCCAGGATCCGTACATTCTTCTTTTTGACGAAATCACGGATTATTATAAACACAAGGGCCAGGATGATATTGTCAGTCTGGTCAAATCCTGTTTTTTCCTGAAGCTTTCAATCCGAACGGGAAAACATCTGGAACAATCCATATTTAAAATCCGGAAACTGATGATGGAAAAATGTGTGGAACGTTACGGGTGGGATATGAACCAGATATATGATCTGGCCCATTTTGATGAATGGACCTATGAAAAAGTGCTGGACCTGAGCAGCCAGGTCAACGGGTTCATGATTGAAACATACAACCGACTGAGTGGGATGCTTAACCATTCACCGGACATGGAAACCATGATCACCTCCCAGGACCTGACCATTCTTGGACGCAAAATGTTTACTCAGTTTTCAAGTCATCCCTATAAGGTGAAAACCCTGCCCCATGTGGCTAGGGGAATGAATTTATTTAAACAGCTTTTCATCTATTACCGGCAGGCCCCAAGGACCCGGCCGGTTTGGGATGTTTATCCTTATTATGATAAGCAGGCCATGGTCAACGGGAATGACTGGGCCATTCTGCGGGATGTCGACCAGCTCGAGGAAGTGGCGGCCTGGGTCATCCATAACGGAATCTATCAGTCAGGGACCCGCTTTAATATTCTTCCCAACCCCAGCTCGGTGTCTGCCCAGGATTTCCATGATCTTCTTAAAGATATGAATGATTTTTTTGTGTTCGGCGAAGGGGACACCATGTCTCCCGGATTCTATCTGGAAGCATTCAAAATGTTTCGGATTTACATGATCGCAAATTTCACCCAGTCGAGGAAGTCGGACCGGATTTTTGAGTATGCAGCTGTCTATATGACCACGTGGGGCGAGGTGTTTTGCCGGAAATACACGAGTAAAAAGGGCCTTTCATCCATATCAGAGACCATTGACAAAGTGGAGAAAGACTTGGGCCTGGCCTGCAGGAACGTCAAAATCGGTTACCATATTCCCAGAATGTCCAAAAAAAGAATTGTGGATAAGTCCTGACCCTGCCTGTTAAAAACATGGGCTGAACGGTTTGCATGATTTACAGACAACAGTATTTTATGCTACTTTGCGCCAAGGACGTGAAAGACAACGCCTGTACCTTGACCTTCGGTTCCAGACCGTTTTCAAGGGAGACCCTATATTGTAACCCGTGATGTGACCCATTTCATAGCGAATAATTTATAAACACGGCTATGATTGCTTATTCTCGAATTGTTTTTTGGGGCCTTAAGGATAAAATCATGGCAAAGGAAAAAATATCTCCGTTTATCGTCGCTCTGATCATCGGCATCACCGTGGTCCTGGCCCTGTCGCTTTTTTCCCATAGCACCTTATACAAGCGGTTTACCTACAGCGCAGAAGATTTCCGCTGGAATTATTGTGTCCAAAAGGATCTTGCGGATAAGAACATGGTCATCGTGGCCATTGATGATTACGCCATCAAAGAGTTTTCTGAGAAGTTCAATTATCCCTGGCCCTGGCCCAGGCAGTTTTACGGGATCATTCTGGATTATTTCAAACAGGCCCAGGCCCGTTCTGTGGTGTTTGATATCTTGTTCTCACAGTCCGAGGTGGGGCGTCTGGATATTGACGGAACAGTTTCCGAACAGGCTTTTGCCGATGCCATGAAATCTTATGGTCGTGCTGTACTGGGGGAAAATCTCAGTGATGATCTCAATCCGAACAACCAGAGCCGGCCATCCCAGGAACTTATGTTTGAGCATGCTGAAAAAATGCCTGCCAGGGAATATAGATCCGTGGAATCTCTGATCCCGTCTTTCTCGCAAAGTTCGGCCGCCATTGGTGTGGTTAATTTTCATTCCGACGAGGACGGGGTGTGCCGGCGGATGCCTCTGGTCTTTAAAGTTAACGGGACCTATCGGCCCCAGCTTTCACTGGCTGCATATCTGGTTGCGGCCGATGATGCCTTGGTCAGCTATGATGAAAAAAAACGGGAACTGGTCACCCGGAAAAAGCGATTTCACCTGGATAAAAACGGCTATTATCCCATTTATTGGTACGGAGAAGGGGGCGGACAAGGGGGGGTGTACCGTTATGATTCCTTCTACAATGTGTTTATCTCAGCCACCCAGGTGATGAGTGGTGAAAACCCTGTGATTCCCCTGACCGATTTCAAGGATAAGAATATTCTGATTTGTGCCACGGCCAGCGGTCTGATGGACCTTAAAGCCACACCCTTTTCATCCACGGACGCCCCGTATCCTGGCGGGGAAATTCATACCACCTTGTTTGACAACCTTTTGAATGATCGTAGCATTAAAGAAGATTCGGATATCTGGGTGATTCTGGGCAGCCTGGTATGCATGATTTTACTCGGGTACATGTTTCTCACCCGGTCCTTGGGCTTGTCTCTGGGGCTGGCTCTGGTGCTCTGTGTTTTTGCTGTGGGAACAAGCTTCTATCTGTTTGGCAACCACATGATCCATGTGGATTTTATTTTTCCTGTTTTTGCTGTTTTTTTGACCAGTGCGTCGTCAGCCATGTACAAGATGCTGACCGAGGGTCAGAAAAAACGTCAGATTCGATCAATTTTTTCACGATACCTGCACGAGGATGTGATCAATCTATTGATGGAAAACCCGGATCGTGTGGATCTGGAGGGGACCGAGCTGGTGGGAACGGTTCTTTTTACGGATCTCCAGGGATTTACCACCTTTGCCGAAGACAAGAGTCCCCAGACCCTGATCGACGTGTTGAACCGTTATTTCGAAACCGTCACCAATATTGTGTTGGATCAGAAAGGAATGCTTGACAAATATACCGGGGATGGGATCATGGCCATATTCGGGGCACCCATTGCACGGGAAGGGCACGCCAAATCAGCCTGTGAAGTGATTCTGGCATTCAGGGACAACGGGGTCAACGATCTGATCTCATCCGAGGGGCCAAAAATTCTGACCCGTATCGGTATCAGTACAGGGCCCATCGTGGTGGGGAACCTTGGAAGCAAACGCCGCATGGATTTTACGGCCATCGGAGATACGGTGAATCTTTCGGCCCGGCTGGAAGGTGTGAACAAGGCTTACGGGACCACCAATATCATGAGTGAGTTCACGTGGGAATTTGTGAAAGACGATTATTATTTCCGTGAGCTGGATTTTATCAGGGTCAAGGGAAAGAACAAGCCCATCCGGGTATTCACCCTGGTTGACAGAAAAGAGGCCATGACCAAAGAGGCCTTGGGGATCGAAGAACAATTTTTAACAGCCATTGCCTGTTACAGAAAACGGAAATGGGAGGACGCCATTGCCCTTTTTGAGAAGGTGCTGGAACTGAACCCCGGTGATCCGCCTTCAATATCATACATTGAACGGTGCAAACTTCTTCAGACAAACCCTGATCTTGTGGATGAACACGGTGTGTTTACATTTAAAACCAAATAATTGTGGGAAGGTGATTATGAAAAAAACAGTAAGGTTAAGTCTTTTGATACTAATGATTTTCGCCTCATCCGTTTATGCCGAGAAAATCATGAACAACAATGTGTCGGTGAGGACCATGCCCGGGGCTTTTTATCCCATCGTCACCATCTTGAATTCGGGTGATGAGGTTTTATTGCTTGAAACCAAAGACCCGTGGAAAAAAGTGAAAACAGCAAACGGCAATGCGGGCTGGATTTCAGGGAATGCATTCAATGCCATTGGTAACGCAATTGACTACGGGACCATGGCCAAGGAAAATCCCCAACGGTCCATTTCAAAAATTATGGTCACTGCAGCTGTGAAGGGCTTTTTTGAAAACAAAATCAACGATAAAAACCTCAATAAAGCTGTATTGGATAATCCATCAAACAGTTATATCCTTCCGAGCCAGTACAACCAGTTTCTTGCTGAAACATACAAGGGCCGCTGGAGCCGTGAAAAATTTGAACGGAAAAATTCCATCAGCCAGGAAGGGGCTTTTAAGATAGATGAAAATCTGGTGGCCTTGTCCTGTTATATCTGTGCACGTCTTGCTGCTCCGGGTCTCAGCCAGAATCAGGGTCTTGTCCAATATGTCAACAATGTGGCCCAGCTGATCATGGAGAATACAGAGTTTTATGACCTGCCTATAACCGTTCATATCGTGAAGACCGATGAGATTTTTGCCAATGCCACTCCCATCGGCGTCATCATGATTTCCGAAGGCATGCTTAAAACCATTCGAAACGAAAGTGAGTTGGCCTGTCTGCTGGGCCATGAAATCTCCCATGTGACCTTGCACCATGGTGCTGCCGAGTTTGATAAACGCAGACCCAAATTTGCAGCCGAAGACGCCTTTGATGAAATGGGGGATGAACTGGGCGTGGACGAGGTGGAAAAGGAACTGGATGAAATGTGCAATGACATGTATGAACGGGCCATCCGGGGGAGGAAAGCTGAATACGAAGCGGCCGCTGATGAAAGAGGGATCGTTTACGCCCGTCGGGCTGGTTACAAGGTCAGCGGTATGGTCAGTCTTCTTGAACGGTTGAAAACACGAATCCCTGCCAGCCGTGAGCCCGAAGACGCCAGTCACTGGCTTCCCAATGCCATGGACAAGAGAGTTAAAACCCTTGATGCAACCATCAGCAAGAACTTCAAGGACAACAAAAACTACGAAACCTTCCAGGCCCGGTACCAGCAGAATATTCGCTAAAAAAGTATCAAGCCGACGTCCGTTTTTGTCTGTGTCCGTCCGTGTCAGTCCACAAAATTATACCTTTTTTGTGGATTGCCCGGACGAAGTCATGCTTTAACTCAACCCACCAAAATCATCTCCCGGAAAGCCCCCCTGAGGCAGTGGTTTGAACTCATGGCCGACGCATAACCACCCGCGTTGATCAATGCGAGAATGTCCCCTTCGGCCATGGGCGGCAGAAGATGATTTTCTGCCCAGATATCCAGAGCCTCGTTGATATTCCCGGCAATGGTCACGGGCGTCATGTTTTCGGACGTGAAAGCAAGGTCTTTGTCCACAGAAAGGCTACAGGGCAGGGGCTCACAAGGCAGGCTGTAAAATGCAGGCTCCATGGCAAGGTTGAATCCGCCGTTCACCCCCACAAAAATTCGGTCTTGTTTTTTTTCCACCATGTTTACTTCCAGCAACAGAATCCCACTGTCTTTGACAATGAAATCTCCGGGCTCCAGTTCCACCCGAATTCCGGTTCCTGAAAAATGGGAGTGAATGACCGATGCCCATGCTTCAAGGTCCAGGGGCTTGTCATGGGGGGTATGGGGAAGACCCAGGCCGCCACCCAGATTTACGGTTTGAAGCTGGGGCAGGGCTTTGGCCATGTCAAGACAGGTTGTGATGATGCGGCTCCATGTCTCAAGCTGGCTGGTCAGGTATCCGCAACCCGTGTGAAAATGAATGCGTGTGATGGGGAGCCCATAAGCTCTTGCCGTGTCTACGGCTTCATCAAACTGCTCCCGGTAAATGCCGAATTTTGTGGTTCGATCTCCGCTGTAACGCAACAGATCAACCTCACCGTACCCCACACCCATGGCCGGATTCAGACGAATGCCGATTTCCCGCCCCGGACAACGTTCCCCTATTTTCCGGATCATACTGATGGAGTCACAGTTAATGATCAGCGAGTCATGTCTCAGGATAAGATCCAGATCCTGACTGGACAGGGAGGTTGCCGTAAAGGAAATGGATTCTGGTTGAAAGCCACAGGCTCTTGCAAGAAACACCTCTTCGGGTGAACATGCGTCAATGCCGCAAAGACCTGTGCTTTTTATAAAGGTCAAAAGGGGTTGGAATCGATTGGCCTTCATGGCGTAGAAAAGAGAAAATAAGGTGCCGGTCTTGCCAAGTGCTGTGTGCAACCGTTCAAGATTGTGCCTGATACGCCTGCTGCTGTAAATAAAAAGGGGTGTCCCCATACTTCGGGCAAGGGGTTCAAGTAAAGAATCATCAAAGGTCAGATGCTTTTTTTCGTAACGAAGATCCGGCCTTTCCCACCAAAGTGATGTTGACTGCCCAGAGTCCATGGCCATCCTTTTTTCGACCCGATTGATGAATGTATTGCATATATACGATAAAACGACCAGGTTTAACCTGTTTTTCTGATCCTGAGCAGGGATTTTTCCTGAATGGATTTCAGATACGCTTTCCCCTCTTCGTTGACTTTTTCCTTGCGGCCACTGATCCAGTGACGGCAATTGTCAGACTGGCACAGGCATTTGAACTGCTTGAACAGGAAATCTTCGGTGCTGGCATAGTCCATGGTCAAGGCCTCACCAGACTCAATGTCTTTTATGGCCCAGATGGTCAGGCCCTGCATGTCCAGCATGACATTGGGGCTGCACGAATGGAGAAGCAGCCCCGCAAAATGGGGGTCATGAAGATGGCTTGTGGGATTGATCTGGAGGGAGTGCTGGACTACCTTCTCGACGATGGTTCCCGAAAATCGTGCCACCAGACTGCCTCGGCTGATCGTTTTTTTTGTATAGACACCGGCACCCAACTCATTGTCCTGTTTTTTTACCACGAATGAAGCGCGGGAAGGGTAACCGATATTTTTTTCTAATTCACAGGGATTGATCGACATTAAAAACTCCCGTTAAAGGTGATAAGTTCTTATAAAAGTGGTGTCTGATTTCTGATTGTCAAGTGAAAAGGTATGGATTGGCGGCTAAGAATTTTGAATTATTTGTGATATTTCTTCCATGAACAGACTCGCTTTGGGGGCGAGTTGTCCATGGAAGACGATAATGTTTGCCGGACCAAGGCTGTTTATGTCAATGAGGCAGGTGATATTTTTTGTAACATCCCTTGATCCGGCAAATTTTGTCTTTTGCTATGACTGTGAATAAGCTGATGATACTTCGAAATCAGGGTAAGCTGTTCCGCCGTGTTCTGTGACGTCAAGCCCTGCGATTTCCTCTTCAGCTGTGACGCGGAGACCGATGGTTTTATCAATGATCTTGAACATGATAAAGCAGGTTGTGAACACCCAGATAAAATCTGCTCCCATACCGATCAGCTGGACACCGATCATTTTTCCGCTTGTTCCACCCATGTTGAAAATACCGGCAGCTAGGGTGCCCCAGGCTCCGCAGACACCATGAACGGACACAGCGCCAACCGGGTCATCAATTCTGATTTTATCAAAGAACATAACCGAGAAGACAACCAGGATACCTGCTATGAGTCCGATGATGATAGAGCTGGTTGGGCTTACGTTGGCGCAACCGGCGGTGATGCCTACCAGTCCTGCCAGGGCTCCGTTTAGGGTCATGCCCACTTCGGGCTTACCAAATTTAATCCAGGACAGGAACATGGCTGCGATGGATCCTGCCGCGGCAGCCAGGTTGGTGTTGACAAAGATCATGGCAATGCTTTTGTCTGCAGTGGTGGTGGAACCCGGGTTAAACCCGAACCATCCCAGCCAGAGAATGAATACACCCAATGCTGCAAATCCGATGTTGTGGCCAAGAATGGGCCTGATTGTCCCATCTTTGGCGTATTTGCCCAGACGTGGGCCAAGGACCATGGCACCTGCAAGGGCAGCCCATCCGCCTGTGGAGTGAACCACGGTTGAGCCAGCAAAGTCTATGAAACCAAGGCCTTCTAACCAGCCGCTGCCATTGAAAAGGCTTCCCCATGCCCAGCTCCCGATTATCGGATAGATAATAGCACTGATGAAGACACTGTAAATCAGGTAGCCCACAAACCGGGTTCTCTCTGCCATGGCACCTGAAACAATGGTGGATGCCGTGGCCGCAAACACAACCTGGAACATCCAGAAGGCCAGAACCCAGGGGTCTCCATCAGGTGTGAAATCACTTAGGAAAAACCCCGTGGTTCCAAACCATCCTGTTTTACTGGCACCGAACATAAGGCCAAAACCAATGGCCCAGTACGCGATGCTACCCATGGAAAAGTCCATGAGGTTTTTCATCATGATATTGATCAGGTTTTTTGCCCGGGTAAATCCGGCTTCAACCAGAGCGAAACCGGCCTGCATGAAAAAGACCAGGCTGGCTGCAACAAGGGTCCACAAATAGTTGGCGTGGGTCTGAACCAGATCAATGGCTTCTTTGTTTGAAAGAACTGTGGGGGCCTCATCTCCGGCCCAGGCGCCTGCAGCAGCCATCACGACTGCGAAAAGTGTCATAAGTATATATTTCATTTCTTTATCCTTTTCAAAAATAAATGATTGTCAATCACAGCATCATTAAATGGCTTCTTTCCCTGTTTCTCCTGTACGGATGCGAACCACTTTTTCCACCGGCAGAACAAATATCTTTCCATCTCCGATTTGCCCTGTGCCTGCATTTTCGGTAATCACGGCAATGACCTTATCCACCATGTCCGATGTGACCACAATGTCGATCTTGACCTTGGGGACAAAATCCACATTGTATTCCGCACCACGGTATATCTCCCGATGCCCTTTCTGGCGTCCGAATCCTTTGATTTCGCTGACCGTCATCCCTGTGATCCCCAACTGTCCCAACCCATCTTTAACCTGATCCAGTTTGAAGGGCTTTATAATTGCTTCAATTTTTTTCATCGCCGTTCTCCTTAATGAATAATGAGTTCCTCTCACACGTGTCCTCGTGCTTACATAATTAGCAATCCTTGTGCCACAGTGTTTAAGGGGCATGGAAATCGTTATAATTATCTGAAATTTATTATTATATTTATTTTTTTGTTTTATGGAAGAAATGTATAAAAATATTATATAGATACAAAATTGTAATTAGTAAAATATCAAAATACAAAATTGTTTTTTCTGTGTTCTGCGTGTTGACCTGGGTTTACAGGGCCTCTGAGGTTATGACTATGGAAGGATTTATATCATGTAAGAAACCCGGGAAGGACCCATGTCATGATCATTAGAAATGATGAGCTCGTAAAACGTCAACGGATGGCTATGGAAATAGGTCCATAGGCAAGGCATAGTGTTTGGAAGGGGTTACGGTGCAGACACAAACGTATGTCGCAGGTCCGGCCAAACACTAAAACGCCAAGCTGAGGCGGGCAGTTTTATGCGTCGCCTCCAGCTGTTGGTTGGCGAGGTACTTCCGCCGATATGGGACGTTTTACGACGCCATCAGAATTCATCGTTCGTGGCGTTGGCATAACGTTCTTGAATGGATTTGATCACATCCTGGGCTTCGAAAAAAATTTCCACAACCTCAGGATCGAACTGGGCACCTGATTCTTTTTCGATAAGGTCAAGGACATCGGATTCTTTCCATGCGTCTTTGTAGACTCGGGCTGAACACAAGGCATCATACACATCCGCCAAGGCAACGATGCGTCCGAAAAATGGGATTTCATCGCCTTTTTTACCCCGGGCCTGCCCATTTTCAAGGATATGTCCCTCCATGGGCTGGCCAGTCATGATATCCACATGGCCGGGATAGCCTTTGCCGTCCCACCGCTCGTGATGTGAAAAGGCAACCAATCTGGCAGCGTCTTCGTAGTCGGAGCCACCCACTCCAAAGAGACGGGCTCCGTGAACGGTGTGGGTTTTCATGATTTCAAATTCTTCGGGTTCAAAGCGACCGGGCTTTTTTAAAATCAGGTCACTGATGGCCACTTTCCCCACATCGTGAAGCATGGCAGCCATGCGAAGGGAGTCTCGGTTTCTGTCGATTTCATCTGAGGACACACCGTTTTTCCTGGCCCATCGTTCATAGATTTCCACAGAATAGCCTGCCACACGGTTGACGTGGGCGCCGGTTTCCTTGGGATCTCTCAGTTCTGCCATCCGTATCATTCGAAGCAAGATGGCGCGGGTCATCTGGGCCCTTTCAAGGGCAACAACGGCAATGCTTGCAAAATGAAGCATGATGTCTTCATCTGTTTTTGTAAAGGCTCGTATTCTGCCCATGTCATCCTGGGCATTGATGATCTGGAGGATTCCGATCACTTTTTCTCTGGCATTTTTTAGGGGCATGGTGAGGACTGACTTGGTTCTGTAATCGGATGCCACATCAAAGATTTTGTTGAATTTATAAGGGAGGCTGTCTTTCATGGCATAGACATCGGGAACATTCAGGTGCTGCCCGGTTTCAGCCACATAGCCTGCCATGCTGGTTTCATTGATGGGAATAGTAAAGATGGAATAAATCAGTTTTCGTCCCGGAGGCATACGGCTTTGGAGAGTATCGTTCTGGGTGTAAGAAAATTCCAGTTCGTTCCCTTCCTTTATATAAATAGAGCCGGCATTGGCACCCACAAAATCCCTGGCACGAGAAAGGATGTGTTCCATGAGAATGTCCAGATCGTGAATCTGGTTCAGCTCAATCCCGAGGCGAGTCAGGCTTTTAAGTTTTTCATTGTCATTCAGCATGGCTTCCCCCCATGATCCCGTTCAATGGATGTGAATAGATTCTGTTCCCCCCAAGACACTGCCAGTGACTTTTTGCCATATGTTAATAAAAACATACTATTATAAACAGGATAAAGGTTCAACGAAAAACATGTGAAGGCAACAAAGACAACGTGTGTTCGGGGTATGGACTATGCCTTGAATAAAGATCTTATCACGTTATGATGACGATTCACATTAAACTGGATCTCAATGATTTTACAAGCCATCAAAATAAGACTTTAAAGTCATCAATCCATAAGGGCTTTTTTTCATATAATTTTACTATTGTAAAATAAACGTAAAAATTACGATTTTGGATGCTCAGGGGTGGATTCATGCTCTTTGATTTGATAAGTCGTCAATGAATAAGAACAATGTTTTATAATTTTATAATTGTGCAATTGCGCTGCCAAATGAACACCCTGACTTGGTGATCAGGGATTTATAAACCAAATACCCGGGAGTATTATGCCATGTTGAAATATCCAGTGTATGCCCTGTGTATCCTTATTTTGTCGGCAGGGACCTTATATGCGAGAGAAGTCTCATTCACTGAAAATGATTATAACTGGGATTACGTTAAAAAAAAGGGGGATATAAAAATTTTCGTGAGTGAGACCCCCGAGTCCCGATATCGAACCTTTAAAGCCGAAACAGTGATTGATCAACCCCTTGAGGTGCTCATGGAGGTGCTTCTGGATGTTGACGGGTTTGCTTCCTGGTTGCCGGATTGCATTTTGTCCCGGAATTTGAAAACCCTTGGGAAAGATCGTCTCGACGGGCATTATCTTGTCCATGTCATATGGGATTCCATCTGGCCGATTAAGAACAGGGATTTTATCATTGAAGTTGTGTCACAGATCTTCTGGAAGGATGATGTGGTGACTGTGGAACTGATCAGCAGAGATGACAGCGGAGTTCCTGTTGCCGAAGGGACCAAACGGCTGAAGAAATTTTACTCGAGGTATCAGTTTACATTTGTTGACAGGAATCATACCCACGTATGCTACTCCATGGTTGTTGACCCTGGCTTGCCTTTTCCACGCCGTCTTGTGGAAATACAGACGGCATCCATTCCCTATAAAACACTCAAAGGACTTGAAAAAAGAGCAAAAGATCCCATATTCCGCGAACGGGCGGTTCAAGAATTATTTTGATTCAATAGAGTGATGGTCATAATTCTGGCTCCGGAGTGATGAGTTGCGACCATATCCTTTTTTCATAAACCGTAAGCCTGTTATTACTTCCGAATACTCTGATTTTTTTGAGATGGGCAAAATCATATGTTTCCCGGTCCGTGTAAATGCTTTGGGGTTTTGAAAGGAGATATATGACAAAATGTCTGAAGTTCTCCTGGACATTGGCATAGGGCGTTTCAAAAAAATCCGGATAGGAAATTCGGCTGCTGTTCAATCTGTAAGGTCTCTTCTCCCCTTTGATAAACATATCCAGAAAAACGTTTGTCTCAGAATCAAACTGGAAGGCTGTTATAAAACATATATCATCGTAATCGATGGGGTTTTGTGCAGAAGAGCCTTCGAGTGAAAGACCCTGGGCAGCTTTGGATACCCGGGTGACCATCCATGGAGCTACGGATAAAAGTGCCTGTTGAGCATTATGATTAAGTTCTTCAACAAAGCGTATGTTTTCCCAAGGGATGTGTTTATTTGTTTCGGTCATTTTTTTTTCAGGTTCAACACGGGTGTTGTCTGATCTGACCGGTTGTGGCTCAGGGATTTGATCAACAGGTGTCGGTTCATGTGTCAGGCTGGGTAAAGGTCTGTCCTTGCAGAGTTTTTTTGCCTGGGAAAGAACCTTCTCAGCAATGTCGGATTTACCCAGATGGTCTTGTAATAGTCTTGCATAGCTGCAAAGAGCATAGATCATGGGCGCCTCATCTCCGGAATCTTTTAATTCGTAAATAAGGTTCTTGCAAGCCATGGCGGCTTGTTTAAATTCATTGCATTTTTCATACATGCCAATCAGTTGAATCTGGTAGTCATTTTTAAGGGAAAGATTGGGGAAAATTCTGTTCATTTCCGTATAGTAAGCCATGGCGTCCTGCCCTTCATTATGCTTTATATGGAGGACCAACGCCCTTTTGCATTCAAACAGAGCTTTTTCCTTTTCACCCATGGTAAGAAGGTTGTTGGCACGCTCCCTTCGTTCAAAACCATTTTCCTGAATCCTTTGGGACAGAGTTTTTTTGGGTTCATCTGTATTTGTTGAATCAGCATCAAACACTGTTATTTTCTTATCAATGGAATGGGCGATAAATTTTTCTTCAATGGTGAAAAATTTCATAAAAAGGGCAAACAAACAACCGTAAGAAAATCCACCGATATGAGCCCAGAAGGCAACGCCACCGCCTGAGCCGTCATCAAAAATTGCAAAAACAGCCTGTTGTAGCAGCCAGAGGGGGAGAACGATAAAGGCAGGAGCTAAAAAACGGCCCGTCCAAATTTTAATAAATATGATGATAAAATAAAAAAAATAAATGCGGGTCCTGAAAAAACGGATGAGAAAAGCGCCCATTAAGGCCGCGATGGCCCCGGACGCTCCCACCAGAGGAATGAATGATTCCGGAAACATGTACCCATGAAATAAGGTCGCCACGATGCCTCCGGATAGGTAAAAAAGAAGATAAATAATCCTGCCCCAGTGGTCCTCTAAGATATACCCACTTAAGAATAAAAAAATCATATTAAAGAAGAGGTGAAAAAAACCGGCATGCAGAAACATGGAATAAAGTAATGTCAAGAAACCGCCCTGGGCAGGGATATAGCCGTATTTTCTGTAGAATTCATGGCTGTAGGCATCTTCATACTCATCAATGGCTTTATTGATCATGGTCTGCTCATGCTCAAATTGATAGCCTTGGGGGGGGGGCTGGGTTTTGCTTTTGATTCGTTTTAATAATTCCGGATGGGCTGAAAACAATTTGTTTCGCGTTGTTTCAGGTATTTCAAGATAGGGGTGCTCATGGTAATATTCATATAAAATATTGCTAATTTCAATGAATCTTTCTTTTGGCTTAGGTGCCTTGATGGCCGTCACGACGAAAAGAAGAACGTTTATCATGATCAGAATAAGGGTGATTATAGGAATTCGCTTAACACTTGTGCGCTCATGACTCAAAGGAAAGATAATGATCATATAGCTTTTTCACCCTTTTAAATAGTTGAACAAATATTTGCTTTTTTAGCTTAATTTGAATATAAAAGCTATGAAATAGTATAAAAAAATATTCGCCATATGGGGTGGTCAATGAATAAAATAGTGTTATTTTTTTTAATGGTGACTCTCTTCCCGTCAACTGTTTTTTCAGATAGTCTTATCAATCGGTTCAGTGCCGAAGAGGGTTTTGTAATTCATCTGCCCTTTGGATGGGAACAAATCCCGGGAAAAGCTCTGAAAGAGTATTCACCGGATGTTTCTTATCACTACGGATTTCAGGAAAGGCCTGGGGGACAGTGGTTTCAGAATACCCCCTATATGCTTATTCTGATCAATGATGAAGAGCGCATCAGCGAGAGTGAGGTCAAAGATATTGACACGATGGTGGCCGAAGAAAAAAAAGCTATTCAGAAAGTCATATATTCTATGAATTTGCCCATCAAGGATTTTTATATTGACGATGCGCATTATGATGAGGAAAATAAAATTTTTTATTCAACCATGGTGTTTATTCAAACGGACGCCCAATCGGTTACGGCCCTGTCAGCCCTCATTCTCACGGAAAATGGGCATATCGGTCTGACATGCTATATTGATGAAAAGGACAGTCCCTCACGTTATTATGACCTGTTTCACAAGATGGTTGAAAATATTCAACTTGACGATGAACTGGTCTTTGTCCCCAGATTCTCAGACAATTTTAAATTTATGGATCGTTTTAAAAAAATGTCTTTCAAACCTTCCCCCAAGATAGCCCTGCTTGCCTTGGTTTTTTGTTTATCTCTATGGGGCCTCAGGGAAAAATTCAAATAAGACAGTGTCTCCATAGCCATCCGAAGACCCTTTGCGAGTTCATCAAATAAGGATGTGTTACATGCGGAACCCGATAACCGTGATATCATCTATCTGTTCATTGCTGTCTTTGTAATTGATGAGTCTTTGAAGGAGTTCCTTCCGTTGAAAGGAAAAAGGGGAGTGATGCATGTTTTCAATCAGCTGTTGGAAGCGCCTTGTCCCGAACCGAAGCCGTTTTTCTCCGCCTAACTGATCTGTATATCCATCTGATTTTAAATACACGCAGTCACCTTTTCTAAGAGCCATGGTGCTGTTTTTAAAGGGAAAATTTACGTCGGAATTGAGATAGCCGATGCTGTGCTTGTCCCCTTTGATTATCGTTGTCCCGTCTTTACCAACAATAAAAACAGGAATATTGGCACCGGCGTACCGTATGGAACATTTATCGTGGTCCACGTCAATGACAGCTGCATCGAGGCCATCGTTTGTCTCCTTTTTCGAATGTTTGTGCAGTACTTTTTTCATGGCCCGATTTAGACGTTTAAGAATTGTTGAAGGATCATAGCATTTTTCGTCAAGAATGATCTTTCGAACTTCGGTGTATGCAATGAGGGTAAGAAAGGCCCCTGGAACACCATGCCCGGTGCAGTCCATGAGGACGACGATGGTTTTTCCCGGATAGGTGCATGTGTAGAAAATATCACCACCCACAATGTCTTTGGGCATCCAGATAATGAGGCTTTCAGGACTTTCGGTTTTCATCCGATCAATCCCGGGAAGAAGAGATCTCTGGATCATCTCAGCGTAATGGAGACTTTCCATCATTCTCTGGTTGAAGGATTCCAGTTCTTGATAGGTGTCATTGATCTTGTTCTTGGATTGCTTGAGCTCCCGTTGTTGTTTCTGGAGGAGACCGCACATGTACCCGAGAAACGAAGATACAGGAATAAAAACAATAATGACCAGCGCTTCTTTTGCGAAATTTTCATGCTGGCCAATGAAGCGGGAACTGACATAGGAGACAATCAGATACATCGCGGCTAAGACGATAATGCTGATATATGAAATAATCAGAGGTGACTGGATAAATACAAAAATTAGAGCAAGAAGGCTGGCAATCAGAGTGAGATATCGTAAGTCGTCCATTACAAAGAACATCCATGTTATATAGAAAATACTGGCCATGATCTGCGTATAAAGCATGGTCTTAATAAATGGAATGGTGATCTGGTTTTTGATCCTGATGATGGCAAGGATGATAAAATTTGTTAATAGAACTCCAGAGTAAACATACGAAATATCAATGAATTTGTATTGACCTACTTCGAAAACGATGGCAAGGTATGCAGCGATGAAGAGGATATGATAGACCAGAAGAGCGAGGACAGTGTATTTGGTCAGAGTTCCACGCCTTCGGTCATTCACATGTTTGGGAAGACTATTTTCCATGATGCCTTTACCGTTCATCCGGTGCCGGATAATTTATGAAAGAAATTTAAGTCAGGTCGCAACACATCGTATATCACCCAGGGATGAAAATCCAGGGGCTTGGTTATTTTCACTGATCTTTTGGCTCTATGCCGTTGAAGGTCGTTTCGCCTCCATGATCGTATCCATATAACCCAAAACAAAATGGTCAAAATATTTCAATGGCATCGCCGGTAGATGTTGGTTGGTCTTATTTAATAAATAATAAGTTTAGTTGATTTTATGATAATTAACAAAGGTATTTTTTTGGCAAATCATATCCTTACGAAACCATGGGTGTCTGAATTCCATCGTAAGAGTGAATCTTGCTCTATTATTATGGAATAATATGATATATATAAAGCTGTTTTATCGGTCAGGGAGAATGTAGGATCCCTTTTGCAATCCATTGATTGTCATTGGGGTGTACCCGTTTTTTGAAAGATATGTGGATCATGAGAGACGAAGACAACATTGAGATAACAGAATGCACGTCGGAAAAAATAGCCGAATGCATCAAAACCCTTGAAACTCTTGTCAGTCATACTGAATTATTGTCGATGATCACCGAGGAACAATGGATTTCTTTGATGGTCGCTGCCGGGAAATTGTCCCGGCCTGACCGTGATGAGATCAGAAAAAGGAACAAGGATAAAAACCGGGTTTACCGAAAGAACCTGATCACCCATGAACGAAAGGTTCGTGCAGCCACAGGCATCAGAAGTGCAAGAGACGTCAGTGTTTTTACGGCACCCAAGCAGATCAGTCATTTGAATGATGAGATTGGATCTCATGCAGGGGAGTTAAAGTCACCCCGGAATTGTTATGTTTGCAAAGCAGAGTTTACCCAGCTTCATTTTTTTTATGATGCCATGTGTCCAACTTGCGCGGAATTTAATTATCAAAAACGATTCCAGACTGCACCACTCCAGGGTCAGATTGCATTGATCACGGGTGCCCGTCTTAAGATAGGCTATCAGGCGACATTGATGATGTTAAAGGCCGGGGCGGAAGTTATCGCTTTGACACGATTCCCCGTGGATGCGGCCCTGCGTTATTCCAAGGAGGCGGATTATCCTCTATGGAAAGATCGTATCCATGTTTATGGCCTGGATTTAAGGCATACACCCAGTGTGGAGCTTTTTTCGGATTACATTGAACGGACCTACGACCGCCTTGATATACTGATCAATAATGCAGCCCAGACCGTCAGGCGACCTCCGGGATTCTACGCCCATTTGATGGCTCCCGAGACCATGGACTTCAAAGCGCTTCCGGAAAGTGCCCGTCATATTCTACGGCATTTTAAAGACTGTCAGGATCGCTTACGTTTGTACACATCTTCGGAATCATCACATGATGAGAGGCTGCCTGTGACCTGGAATGTTAAATCGCCGGGGATCGGACTCAGGGCATCTGCCCAGCTGTCCCAGATTCCCTATTCCTATGACCAGGCCCTGGATACTGAAAAGGTCTTTCCCAAGGGAAAGCTGGACCAGGATCTGCAACAGGTTGATTTAAGAGAAACCAACAGCTGGCGACTTCGTCTCGGTGAGATACAGACTGCTGAAATGCTTGAAATTCAACTTGTCAACGCCGTGGCCCCCTTTGTCTTGTGCAACAGACTGACGAATCTTATGAAACGGGACAATACCGGCAAGAAACATATCGTCAATGTCTCGGCCATGGAAGGCAAATTCCTCCGTTTTAAAAAAGGGGAACGCCACCCCCATACAAACATGGCTAAAGCCGCCCTCAACATGATGACCCACACCTCGGCCAGTGAACTGGCCAACCATGGTATTTATATGAATGCCGTGGATACGGGCTGGGTCACTGACGAGGATCCTGTGGCCTTGTCAGTGCGAAAACAGGAACTCCACGATTTTCAACCCCCTCTTGATATTGTTGACGGGGCTGCACGGATCTGTGATCCGTTTTTTGACGGAATACAAACCGGGAAACACTGGTGCGGACAGTTTTTAAAAGACTATCACCCCATTGATTGGTAAAGGAATAAAAAATGGCCACCAAACGAACCGAAGACATGACATCGTTCATTGTGATGGATGTGCTGGAAAAAGCCCATGATATGGAGCGGCAGGGTATTGAGGTGATTCATCTGGAAGTGGGTGAACCGGATTTTCCCACCCCCTCCTGCGTGAAAGATGCTCTTGTAAGGGCACTTGATGATGACAGCACCCATTACACCCACAGTCTGGGCATCATTGAACTGCGGGAAGCCATCTGTGAGCATTATTTTGAAACCTATGGTGTGCATGTTTCTCCGGACCGGGTGGTGGTGACCTCCGGGACGTCTCCAGCCATGCTCAGCCTTTTTTCCGTGCTCATTGAACAGGATGATGAGGTGATTATTTCCGATCCCCATTACGCGTGTTACCCCAATTTTATCAGGTTTTCAGGAGGTGTTCCTGTTCGGGTGAGGGTCAATGAACGTGATGGCTTCCAGCTTATGGCCTCAGATATCCAGGCAAAAATCACTGAAAAAACACGGGCTATTTTTATCAATTCTCCGTCCAATCCCATGGGGACCGTGCTTTCAAAAGAAAACATGATGGGGATTGCCGGCCTTGGCCCCATTGTCATTTCAGATGAAATCTACCACGGTCTGGTTTATGAAGGAAAAGAGCATTCTATTCTGGAATTTACGGAAAATGCATTTGTACTGAATGGTTTTTCAAAGCTTCATGCCATGACGGGGATGAGGTTGGGCTATATGATCGCACCGTTGGAATACATGGACACCTTGCAGAAGGTCCAGCAGAATTTTTTTATTTCAGCCAACGCCATGGTTCAGAAAGCCGGGATCTCTGCACTCAAAGACAGTCGATCAGACACAGACCGGATGAGAACGATCTATAACGAGCGGCGAATCTATATGATCAAACGGTTGAGACATATGGGCTTTACTATTCCCGTTGAACCCACAGGGGCCTTTTACGTGTTTGTGAATGCCCGTCACATTTCCGAAGATTCCTATAAACTTGCCTTTGACATTCTCGAAAAAGCCCATGTGGGCGTGACGCCGGGCATTGACTTCGGGCCAGGGGGCGAAGGCTTCTTGCGTTTCTCCTACGCGAATTCTCTGGAAAACATTGAAAAGGGCATGGACCGGCTTGAAAGGTATCTCGGGGTATAGAGGGGATAAGCCTGCACAGACCGGCAAAATTATTCATTTTAGTTGTGATATAAAAAAGATCCCGCGTGATTTGATCGGTTAAGTCTGATCAACCCCATTGGCTTCACAATACGCGACAAATGCCCGTGTGCAGTTGGTTTCGGCATGGGGGCAGGCGTTTAAGTATTCGATGAAGCTGACGAGTTTTGACATGGTTGTGTCGTCGATGGCATGCTCCATGCGACATGCTGTTGCATCTGCCGAATCTTTTTCAATCTGAAGCACATTCACCAGGAAATTTTTTAAAACCTCATGGCGTTGGGTGATATTTTCAGCAATGTTAAGGCCTTTTTTTGTCAGGGTGATATAACCGTATTTTTCCCAGTTGATCAATCCCTTTTTATCCAGAGTTTTTAGCGCACCCGTGACAGAACCGGGCTGGATATTCAGCTTTTGGGCGATTTCTTTGCCACGGGCCACTTTTCTGGTTTTTTCAAGCTCAAGAATAACTTCAAGGTAATCTTCAAGATTTTCAGATAATTCTGCATCTTTTTCCATATCACCTCCATAATGTTTAAAAAATTCTATCTTCAATTAATTATTAAGTCAATCCCCAATATATTGTCTTTGCATATTTTTATTGTGTTACTATAATAAATTAGGTATACCTAACAAATATTTTTTGGGATAGGGAATTTTAAAGAATGAAAAACTGCTCAGGTTGCACCACGTGCGGAAAATGTGAAAATGACATGGGGTTATTCCCTTTTGTCCAGGATATTGATAAAAGCACGGATAGCAACCCGTGCGGTATTTTGCTTGTGGGGAATTCAAAGGTCGGGAAATCAACACTTTTCAATAAACTATGCCCACGTAAGGGTGAGGATGCACTTCTTCGCAGTCACAAACGGAAAATAGAAAAAGGTTATGCTGGCCGATCCAAGGTCGAAATTTTCAATACCCCCGGTATTCTTTCAATTTTTACCAAAAATCAGGAAGAACGGGTGGCTCGGGATCTTCTTATTCCCGACGCCTTGTCCTCGAAAATTGGCCGCCTTATTATCGTAGGGGATGCCAAAAACCTTAAACGCTCGGTTGCCCTGGCGCTTCAGTTTTCAGAATATGATCTGCCCATGCTTTTTATCCTCAATATGGTTGATGAAGCATCAGAAAAAGGAATTGCCATTGATGCAGGCAAGCTTTCTTCTGTGCTGGGGATCCCTGTCTGCAAAACCGTGGCCCGGGATGGTGTTGGTATTGATGCGGCTCTTTCTTTGATCAATGATATGGAGAGGCCCCAACGTTTGGCCATACAATCGGATGATACTGAGGATTTTATAGATTCTTTAAGATCTGAGGTCATACATGACTGTTTCAGTCACCGGGCTTTGGCTTTGCAGTTACTGAATAATGATTCTGGCGTGATGCGATATGTCAGGAATAGATTTGGGCATGAGGTCCTGGGTGGCTTGGTTGATAAGGCCAGGGCCGTGAATGCAACCTATCAGGAACCCGCGGCGGTTCGTTTTGCAAAAGTCTATGCCCGTAAAGCTGATGAGATTGTTAAACTCGTCCAAATCCAAGGGGTTCCGGAGCACAAAAAGGTTTCAACACGGATCGGCCAGCTTTGCATGACGCCTCTGACAGGTATTCCCATTGCCATGGTTGTTATAGGTATGATGTATCTGTTTGTCGGCACGTTGGGGGCGGGGATCCTTGTGGACACGATTAATACGAAAATTTTCGGCGCCTATCTGATCCCGAAACTAACGGCATTGCTTGACCCCATTCCCTTTCCATTTATTCGGGATCTGTTTGTTGATCCGGATTTCGGTATTTTGCCCACAGGAGTTTTTCTGGCACTGGGTCTGGTGACCCCTGTTCTTTTTTGTTTCTATCTTGCATTCGGGGTTCTTGAGGACTCGGGCTATCTTACAAGACTGGCTATTTTGATGGACAGGTTTTTTCAAAAACTTGGCCTGAACGGAAAAGGGATCATTCCCCTTGCCATGGGTTTTTCATGTGTCACCATGGCGATTTTGACCACCCGTGTTCTGGATACGGAAAAAGAAAAGAACATCATGAGTTTTCTGCTTCTTTTGGGTATGCCCTGCGCACCTCTTCTTGCCGTAATGCTGGTCATTCTGGGTGACATGCCTATTTCAGCCACAATCACTGTATTCGGGATTATCATTGGCCAGCTTTTGATCACGGGGTATGTGTCCAATAAGATTTTTTTTGGTGCAAGGTCCCCTTTGATTATGGAAATCCAGCCCATGCGTTTTCCAAGGATGTCTCTGGTTTTCTGGCAGTCTGTGAACAAAACCTTTCATTTTATGAAAGAAGCATTGCCTGTTTTTGTCATGGCGTCCATCCTGGTCTTCATGGTTGAACATCTGGGTGGGCTGGCCCTGCTTGAAAAGGCCTTGAAGCCTGTGGTTAATGGTTTTATGGGCCTGCCTGAGAAAAGTGTCCAGGTGTTTATCAAAACTCTGATTCGGAGAGAAAACGGGGCTACGGAAATTCTTCATTTGAGCGCAATTTATAATCATGTTCAACTTGTGGTTAATCTTCTTGTTATGACATTTCTTTCTCCCTGCATTAATGCTACGATCGTTCTCATCAAGGAACGTGGCTTAAAAACAGCATCGTCCATTCTCCTTGCTGTTATGGTATACGCCATTTTAATCGGGGGGCTTATCAATCATACATGCCGTATTTTAGGTGTAACATTTACATGAAAAGGTTTAGGCCATGAATCAGTCCTTGCTCAGTGAAACCCAGGAAGAGATTCTTGAATCCGTGTGGAAAGCTGGAGAGACAGGTGAACATCGACTTATCGGAATCCGGTCATTTTGTGCTGTTTCATTTGAAGA
>Ga0180007_10000663_pt1 | contig 54410 bp, 57 predicted proteins | sample MM_PC_MetaG_FD_121122 | JGI IMG/M metagenome (GOLD analysis project Ga0180007, IMG submission 121122) | Groundwater microbial communities from the Aspo Hard Rock Laboratory (HRL) deep subsurface site, Sweden - MM_PC_MetaG | ecosystem: Environmental > Aquatic > Deep subsurface > Groundwater...
TAACAGTGACTCAGCTATAAGGGATTTTCACCCAATTAGCTTATGCCCATGCGGGCGTGCACAAATTGCTAACCGGAGCAAAAAAAGCAGCGCCCTGTGGCATGGCGTTACCAACATCATATCAATATTTTCAGCAAAAATTCCCAACTACATGATTGATAAAATAATATGTATTTGAAAATATCAATCAGAAGCTGTGATATTCAGAATATATCACAACCCTTCATGAAGTCTTACAGTGTCAAGCGCTCCATGCGCCAGTATATTGAATCAAAAGACTGCACCATGATTGGTTGGGAAAAGAGACCGACAAAGAAGCCGACAGCCTTTATGATGACTACTAAATTTACTGGAATATTAGTTATAACGTTGGGCAACCACCGACAACTGGCAAGGCCTTTAAAAGATTTTCAATATCAGTATCTTGAAGCTATGGGCGTTCCGGAGGATGTTTTTACCGTTCCGTAATACCGTAGTAATTGTGCAACCTGAAATTTTAACGGATCATGAAATTGGTAATATTTCTTTGTTTTGGGGTGCGGAAAGTATGTAACACATGGCCATAAAGGGCGGGGATGGAGCGCAGAGGTATCGCCGCCCCAATGCTTGGCATGTTATTCGCCCCATTTTTTCTTGAGATTCTCAAGAAGAGGGTGCCAGTTTTCGGTACTTGCCGGCACAATACAGTTCAGCATTCTAAAAAACGCTTCCGCGTCGATCAATTCGAAGCTACTCAATAGACCACTTTCAACGGCACTGTTTGCTGTTTTTTTTGCGGGTTCGGTGTACTCGTATGCAGTTGATACGATACAGGCTCTTCGATAACCTGATAGCAAAGTAGCACCCAGGACTTCTCTGATCAAGTGAACGCGCTCCTTTGAATTTGGATTCTGGCGGCGTTTCACCTGTATGACTGTCGGCTTATCCGAATGTAGGAGCAATAAGTCCACCCCCCCATCCCCCGACTTTCCAACCAAACTGACCTCACAATCAAAGAAGTCGCTGAGTACAGACTGCACCAATTCTTCCATTTTCCTTGGGGCGATATGATATATCGTTTCTTGGTGCTTTGTCAGATGATGAGACAGGATATCAACTGGCAATGAAAGATCACAAGGGTCGAACCTGCGCAAAATCGCAGTATGAGTGATTCGGCCACACTCATATTCATAACCTCTGTACCAGTTATGAGCCAAGTGAATTTCCCACCAACCGCAGATGTCACAAGAGAATACTTTAAACTTTCGATATCCGGCTCCTAAATGCACATGTAAATCAATTTCGCCATTATCGATTGATTTTGTTGTTGCCCCGCAATATTTACACTTCAAGCTCAGAGGAATAGTCAAATCCATAACATTCCCTGCTCCACCTTCTGGATTAGGATTGGTAAAGGGTGTTTCTGATTCCTCCTGATCGATGTAGTCAGAGTAGTCGAGTACTGAGCCACTTTTGAATATCGGGTCGCCATCTACCATAGGGGCTCCTGATCTGCGTTTTAAATTGAGTGCCGAGTCCCAGGGAATAATAAGTGATTATTTAGAAATAGGATATTATATTAATTCAGCGGCGTAGCATACGTATCTATCATGAATTATTCATCCCCAGAATTCTATATTTATCACGAAAATACATTTACCTTTCATCAAAAAATAAACAGAATCCTTAATTTTATCAAGTACAGAAACAATAAATATATGTACATAAAAATGTCAATCAGGAGATGTGGTATCACATGTTTTTATAGATACGAATAATCCCGGCCCAGGTTGATCCACTAATCTGGCCCATGGTTCCTATCCACGACAATTCAACGATGAAGGTTAATAAAATCGACCAATTTCGGCATAACCAGATTCATGATGATTTGAATCCGATTAAAGGTTTCAAGAATGACCTTTGCCGTTTCATGATCAATGTCATGATTTCCCACAACAATATGATCCTGCAACCCCACCAGAGTTTCCACCGTTTTATCCAGTTCCTGAAAATTGATTTGAAGCCCTGAAGAATGATGAATTGTTTTATCAACAAATTCAGGAGATCCCTCATCCTTGAATGGAGTAGGGTGCTGATCACATGCTCCGTCGCCTGTGTGTAAGACCATCGATTTATCCTGAGTCATGTGGCATTCTTTGTGGATGGCGATCATCTCTTCACGCATCAACGTGAAATCCGTATGATTTTGAATAAATTCCCGATGATCGTTAAGCCAGGACAAAATGACCATTTTTCCCGGTAATAATTTTTTGAAATAAGAATGCAGAAAATCAATCATGGACAAAATATCATGGGTCTCCAGTGAAAACACATCCTTCCGGCACTCGTCATTCCCCTTGTATTTCAAAACATGAAGAAACGTGATACCCACAGAAATAATCCATTTGGGTTTAACATTCAGATGCTCAGAAATATCCACCATGGATGTCCCCCGGGCCATCTGCTGTAAACAAAAAAAAGATAATCGTTCACCCACACTGAAATCATAACCAAAGGCAGTTTTGATCTGATCAAAAATATCCTGATCAAAAAGATTGGCATCTTCCGCCTCCTTAAACCAACGAATCAAGGTCGGCTTAGGAGCCCCAAGGATCTCATGGATCTCGGAGATCTTTTTCTCTTCAACGAAATACAAATAGACCGCTTTTTTCTTGAGCTCATCCTTCTTTTTCTTTAACAAGGGCGACAAGATCGAATAAATAAACGTCTTTTTCATCTGTAAAATGTCAATGATGTCTTTAACCGGTATCTCCCTGTTGAAGGATTCAATGACGACATGCTTTAATTCCGATCGTGAAAGCGGTTTGGCGGTGTTGTTGTTGAAAGCGGCAGCATGCAACAGAAAATAGCCCAGGTCATTTTTGATATCCAATAAAACACATTGAATCGTGGATTCCTTGAGAGACTTTCTGGCCTCGAATCGGTGCACACCATCAATGCATGAATAACCGTTGTTGTATTCCACCACTTTGATGGGGGCGATATCGGTGCCGTGATCCAGCAGACTTTTCAGATAAATAATCCGGTTGGTATCGATAGCCTCCCGTGGATAAACATCGATGCTTATCATTTCAATCGGGATTTCGACAAGTTCTATGCTATGTTCAGGAATGATAGATGTTTGCATTGGAGCCCCTTCCAGCGTCACGAACGATGCTGAATTTATCTTTCAATGTCTGAAGTAAGGATTTGAAAATCTGGGAAACGCGGCTGGGAGAAAGTTTTAATTCATTGGCCGCCGAGACCATGGTAAGACGTTGGACGTACAGCTTGACATAAAGGGTTCGTTCAGATTGGTCCTGAATCGATTGGATAAAATCCGGGCTACTCAGATATTCAAGTTGAGTATGATAATCAGGATTGTCGGAATAGGAAGACACATCGCTGGAATGAAAGTAATGATCGAACAAGGAATCCACATCGACATCGATGTCGCTCGATGGTTCGACAACATACAGCAAATCATCCAGAGCAATATGGTGGGATTGGTATAAAAAATGTTTTTTTCGAAGGTTCTGAAACAAATGCTCGATGGCATCACCACACCAGGTTATGAGGGTTTTCCCCCCGTCAGGTTCCCAGGAATTTGCCGCCTCAAGGGCAACCAGTATGGATTCATTGAACAGGTCGTCGTAGCTATACCCATTTAATCTGATAAAAGGCCCATGTGAATACCGTTGGATATGGTGTTTGATGATCGGCTCAATGGAACCAATGAAGTTTTCTATGTTTTTATTATTCTTAGCCACGGTAAACTCCTTTAAATAAACATAGGAAGCAACTTTAATCCGTGTGTTTACCTTGGCTTTATGATTTGAAACTTTTCTTTTAATGTGTCACGGACCGTGCGTGAGACTATTCAGAGACTATTATCGTTTGATGATGTATGAACTCGTTTAATTGATTGACAAGCAAATGTTCTCTTAAGGATCCATTAAACAATGGGCTTAAGGTTGTCAATAAAAAAACAAGTCTTTGAAAAAATGTATCCATAAAATCTCTTTCTTATGCTTATGTGTCTGTTTTGTCCGAATATCCTTCCAGGAATATCGATCTTAAATACGTGTAGCTGATACAGATGTTATGATTCATTTCTAAATATAAGGATATTTGTCTCCAACTGAGTCCTTCCTCTCTGAGATCATTGATCAACCAGATATAGTTTTTTCTAACGACATCATACACAGGACTTGTTTTTTCTTTACGTTTCGACGAAACCCGGGAACGCTTAATTTTATTCGCCAGGTCAAGCTCTTCCTGAGAGAGCCGATATTTTCGGGATAATGCCGTTTCAATCCAGAGCCGGTCATTGATCAAGGTTAAAAACGTTTCATAAACCACCAGAGGATCTTTATCCTTGCCATTTAAACAAGACAGTTCATGGCAAATATCGATGATATATTTTTCCGGCAGGTTTTTAAAATAGTTCAACACTTCTTTACGTTTTTTTCTCTTGAAGGTGCTCAGCTTATCCGTGTCATTCATATCAATGGCCAGGCTAAAATGTGAATTATAATTTTGTTAACTATTAACGTTAATAGCACACACTAAACCCAGGTGCAATTATAAATATAAAGGTGTGTTTTATTTTGTTTTCGCCCTTTAGGTGAAAGTGTCACCTAAAGGGCGGAACGCCACCGATTTTTTCATTGACAATCAGCCGATTGTTCCTTAGATTTTAGACGTGATTTTGTCATTGAAGAAAAAAAGAAAATTTAAATGGTTTTTTTTGCAGATTAAATTTTTTAATCATGCATTCATGTTGGGGCTCCAACATGTTACCGGTCTGTGGTGTGATAACCCGCACATCAGCCCGTCAACGGATAGGTTGAACAGTATATCCAAAAAATCCCAATTTTTTTGGAAGCCTTATGCGGTTATGTATAACAAGGAATCTGTTTAACCGGTGCATGGGATTCTCAGGGGTTTCTCCCGAAATAATCATCTTATACCATTCAGAATATTGGTAAAACCCATGGTTTTACCGATAGGGCTGTGCCGTTCTGTCTGAAGGAGGATTGTTTGGATAAGACCCTGTTTCGCTTTAATAAAGCGAAAGTGAGAGCATTAGGTGCTCACGGAAAAGAAGACCTATGTGTATAGTGGATATCAAGAAACCACGGTAAAAAAACTTGCGAGAGATCACTCGTAAAAGACCGAGGCAGCCACTCGTTAAAAGGCTTTGTACTCAAGAAAACATGGCAATATTCAGGACAAAACTGTCCACATCATGGATGATTTTGGCCTCAAAATGATTAGGGTTGGCTTAGAAAGGGCAAGAAACGTCCCAACATTACCACGTATGGCTTGATGAAGGATAGAAATGTGCTCAAAATTGTCAAGATTGGCTTTGTGGGGAATAATAATGTCCACGGGATGGGATGTTTTGGTAAATCGGGAATGCTTTTGGCCAACGATGGATAACATTGGCATATAGGGAGAGATACACGGCAAAGGAGGTGTATGAAAGGGAATATCAACTGGCAGGTTCAGAAACTGTACCATGAGTCAGGCATCAAGCAAATCGGCCAGTCCAAACACGAGGTTAAGGAAAGTATCCGGAAAAGCATTAATGGACAGAGCCGTGCCGCCACCTGGCATGCCATGGGCAAAGGCCTTGGAATCTACTCCATACGGACGGCGGATGCGTATCGGGATGTTTGGCGACAACTGGGCACTTATGTCAAAGAAACGTTTCAGGTCAAGGATCTTGAAAAACTCACGGGAGAGCATGTGGAAGCGTTTCTGAAAACGAAAATTCAAAAAAACATAGCCCATAGCACCCTTTCAAACTACGCGGCGGCCCTTGAAAAACTTGAAAGCGCCCTCAACGGATATGCCAAAGTCCACGGGACCGGAAACACCTATGCGTTTGCGGAAAACATCGTTTCGGCACGATCCATGGCAAAAGAATCCCTGGAAAAGTTCACCGGATCACGGGCATACGAACGGCCCGAAGAAATTGTAAAATCCCTGAGGTCCCAAGATCACCGGCTTGTGGCACGCATCCAGCTTGAATCCGGGGCGCGTGTCAATGAATGCAATCATTTAACCCAGGAAGCCCTTCGCGGGTTAACAAAAGATCCGGTCACTGGGGAAACGAAGGGCGTGCTTTATGTGGAAAAGGGTAAAGGCGGAAAATCCGGAGAAAAGTATCTGTCCCAGGAAACCTACCAGGAATTGAAAGAAAAAATCAGAACAACGGCCGAAGGCCGTTTTTGTTTCGAATACAGAAACTACATCCGGGACTTGAAAAAAGCGACGGATCGCACCCACCAGAAATACCACGCCAGCCATGGACTGAGATGGAATTTCGCCCAACGGCGATTCAGGGAAAGCCAGGAACATGGCTCATGCTACACCCAGGCCCTCCTGCACGTGAGCCAGGAATTGTTTCATGAAAGGGGCGATATCACTGAACATTATCTGAAATAACCCCTCATTCTATCCCTGCCTTTGATGATTAAACACACCTGTCATTCTCATAGTGTGGACAACAGAGAAATTAACCCATCATCATGAAAGGACAAAGCCATGGGACATAACGGACACATGCTTTTGGGCGTGGATATCGGGTTCGGTGATGTCAAAGCCACGGTTTTTTACGACGGCAAACAAACAACCATCAAATTCCCCACAGCCATCTCACCCTGCCAGCGGTCGGAAATCCGAGGCCTGGATAACACCCAAGACCAATTCATCTATAAATCACGAAAATTCCTGTTGAGTTATGACGCCCTTTTTTCCGATACGATCATATCCACACGAAGCCTTCAATTTTTAAAAGAGTTCACGCCGATCTTTTTGTTCAAGGTTCTGGTCGAACTTTCCAAAGAGCTGAACATCCCCCTTGAACGGTTGGTTCATCAACCCAAGAAAATCTGCCTGGGGCTCCCCCTGGAATTTTTTTTTCTGGAAAAAAACGCCATTCGGGGATCCATAGAAACCTTCATGGTGACATACATCTTAAAGGGCAAGTCAACCTCCTACACTGTTTCCTGCCCGAACGTGGATGTCCGGGCGCAAGGCCAGGGAGTTATGACCGATTTTCTGATCACGGAAAAAGGGCTCAGGACCGGGCACCTTGAAAGCAATGTCCTGGTCGTGGATATCGGATTCAATACCGTGGATGTCCTTTCCTTTATTCGGGGCCGAGCAAGTTCCAACGGATCATACATGATGAACGGCCAAGGGGTTTGTCGCATCACCCGGGAACTGGGGATTGAAATCAAACAGGAACAAGGGGTGACGCTGTCTGAGCAGAAGCTAAAAGAGGTGCTCAGAACACGCCAGTTGAAAATAAAAAACCAGGATCTCCCCCTCAACTCAACCATCGACATGGTGGTCACTGAGTATGTGGCCCACCTGATCCATGAACTTGAAACCAAATCCCAGCAAACCATGAACGACGCGGAAACGCTCATCGTAGCCGGCGGGGGTGCTTATTACCTTTCCGGGCAGCTTAAATCCCTATTTACCGACAACTTCCTTCATATTCCCGGTCAACCTGAATTCGCCAATGCCCGGGGATATATGAAAAAATTAAAGGTGGTGGACTCATGAACAGTCGAATGAATGTTGCGTTGTCCCTCGATGAAAACATCGCATTTCTGTTTGAATTAAAACCCAGGGAATTAGCCTTTGTCATCGAAGAATCCGTGTTGGCTGCCCTAAATAACATGCAGGATATAAGTTTCGGCCTCCCGGGCATGCTAAATGAACAGGATCATAAACGAGTTGGGATCAAGCGAGTGAAGATCATGAACCCAAGTGTTTATGGAATTTTACAGTCACTCAAAACAGGAATGAGGGGCTCATTTGTCAGTCAAAGCATCTCTGATTATTTCCAATCACCCGGTGGAGCCATTCTTATGGAAAACCTCAAAGCACGATTAAACCCCTATGCCATGATCCATTTAAAGGAAAGGGTGATCAGGGACAAGCCGCCGGAGAAAGAGAAAATAAGGAAAATAGATGACAAAGACCATTTTCTGAAAAGGCTCGAAGGAGATTTTGCATGAAACAAATCATAAAATTCCAACTCTTTTTCTTTTTAATCATCAGCCTGGTTTTGCCCCTGGCCTGTATGAAACTCAACAATACGGAAGAAAACAATATCTGTTCCGGAAAGACCCTGGACTGGCTTCGGCAGCATGTGCCCATCCCCCCATCAACCATCGAATCCCAAAAGCCCCTTGCCGGAGGCCTCTGTGAAATCATTCTGAAAACTGGCCCCCAGTATATCCCCGTTTATGTCAACGACGAGATGGTCCTGGCCGGAGAAATGTTCAAGGACAAGATTCAGGTCACGGAAAACACGATAAACCAGCTCAAGGCAAAGACCATCCAACACAATCGTGAAACCCTGGACAAGGCCACGGCCTTTACCTATGCCCCAGCAGGGGCAGGGGAGGACAGTCCCACGGTGTACATGATAACGGACCCCCTGTGCCCCTACTGTTCACGGGCCGCCCAAAACATTCAGGGCCTCATGGACAAGCACCGGGCCGTGCTCAAAACCATTCTGTACACCGTCCATGGTGAGACGGGAGAAGAAAAGAATAAGGATGCCATATGTCAAGGCATGGACCTTAGCACCTATGTGGCCACCGACTGGAAAAGCGAATCCACGGAGCCTAAAGCCTGTGACCGCTACACCGAATTACACAAAAACACCAAGGAGATGATCAACACCATAGGCATCCAAGGGGTGCCGGTATTTATACTGGAAGACGGGCGTATGGTCAAAGGAGCAAATCTTCAAAAGCTTGAGGACTATTTAACACACCCCATGAAGGTCGCGAAACGATGAGAACCCTCATCCTCGTCCTGATCATGATATCAGCCGCTCATGGGGCAACCCTTGATATGTGTTTCGAGGAAGCCGGGGCAGAGTATGACATCGCCCCCGAGCTTCTGGAAGCGATCTCCATGGTGGAAAGCAACAAGAACCCCTTGGCTATGACTAAAAATACCAATGGAACCCTGGATCTGGGGCATATGCAGATCAACTCCTTTTGGAGATCCCGCCTGAATGACCATTACAAGCAATTGCTCTCACCCTGTTATTGCACCCGGGTGGGGGCCTGGATACTCCGGGACTGCATGGCCAGATACGGATACTCCTGGTATGCCGTGGCCTGCTATCATGCAGGGCCCCTCACATCCCAGCGGAAAATCAGACGCGGATCAAACTATGTGGAAAAGATCAAACAGGCATTGCATAAAAAAGGGATACGAAAATGAAGACCATCATCAATTTTTCCCTACTTTTGATCATAGTGACCTCCATTCCCCTGGGATTTGTGTTCGAGCGCTTTATCCGCGTGCATTACCTTCCGGATTATTCCGCGCTCATGCATCTCTGCGCGGTGATCTTTTTGATGGGCTTAACCTACGCCTTGGTCACCCGCAATCTGTTTATATTCCTGATCACCGTGGCATGCACCCTTGCCATACCATACCTCAGGGTATGGATCGTCTATTACTGGCATTTCAATCCCTTATTTTAAAGGAAAGAACCATGAGATCATTCATAGGATGTTTGGTGATGATCGTCAATGAAGCCGTTTTTTTAAGAAAGCGGGAAGGATTATGACATGGAAAAACAAGGCCCTGACATCATACCGATCACCGGAGAAGGCGGAACCGGCCGGAGTGCCCAAGGCATCATCGGTGCCATCTCACAAATCCAGCAGTTCTACGTCATCGAATCCCTGGGCCAGGATATCCCCGACGAGTTTTTGACCCTGGAAGGCCAACTGAACTATTTCAACTGTGGATTTGGTGGAGGATTCATCGAGGGCCTGACCTTTGCCGTCATTACAGCCCTTCTGCTGCCGATCATGGCCGACACCGGGACCGCCCATGCCGTGGCCTCCTTTTTTCCCCTGGTCCGGTACAAGCTCTTTCTTTACACGGTCAACTGTCTGCCCATCATCCTCTTCTGTTTCATCTGCTGTTATCTGTCCAAATACCGGGTGGGAAAACTGACCAAAAAAGCCGTGGACAACCTGCTGATCGGCCGCATGTTTTCCATGGCCATCAAAGGGGTCTTGATTTTTGCAGCCTTTATCATGACATCCAATGCCATTACAGCTACAAACGCTTACAAAACTGCAAAAATCATGACCGTTTTAGACAGATCCTATCTCCCGGTGGTGTACCGGGTGATCCTCAACCTTAAACCCACATTGATTACAACCGCTTACGACGTGGCCTTTATCTTTGCCATGGCCACCCTGGTTCCCTTTATCACCATCTGGCTGGTATCCATCTACCGGTCCGTGAACAGAACAAGGGTCGAGCGGTTCTGGAATATAGGATAAATGCGATCAAGTATAAGAAAACCCGTACGAAAAGCCGTAAAAACCAAAGGCCCTGGGATTGTGATGGGGCAAGGGATCGATATCCAGGATCTGTTCCCCAAGATCCAGACCATCTGCATTCCGGATGACCACAGGACAGGGCATTTTTTTTGTTTCGGAACCACCGGAGCCGGGAAGACAAAAGCCATGGAGAATATGATCGTCCAGGACATCAAAAAAGGCCACAGTGTGGTTTGTGTGGACCCCAAAGGGGACATTGATCTCGTGTCCAAAATCGTCCAGACCGCGTTTGAGACCGAACGGGAACAGGACCTGTTCATGGTGACGCCCATCTTCCCCCAATATTCTGCCAAAATCGATCCCTTGTCCTATTACGCCATACCCGAAGAACTGGTCAATCATGTGATCTCAGGCATTCAATCCAAAGAGGAGTTTTTTATCAATATTGCCTACGAGACCACCTTGATGATCGTCAAATCCCTGATCCTTCTTAAAAAACACGGACATCCGGAGATCCATATAAATTTTGACGCAATTTATAAGGAGTGCTCGTACAATGCGTTGGGGGGACTGTACCAGCGCATCCTGACCATTGATTCTCCGGAAGCCCAAGAGATCAAGGTGGGCATCAACCATATCCTGGGGTCCACTCCGGAGTACTTTTCCAAGGTGGCGTCCACCCTGCGGACGGTTCTCACCTCCCTGTCCACAGGCTCTGTGGGAGAAATCATTGGAAAGCCGAAATCAAACCAGTTTATCAAACGATTGGAAGAGGGACAGACAGTGATCCTGATCGTTCAGACCGGCAGCCTTTTGGCGGGAAAAACCGCCCACCTGGTGGGGCGTGTGATCATCAGCATGATTCAGACCTTTGCCGGCCGGAAACTGGCATCCGGAGACAGCATCAAGCCCCCGCTCAGTTTGTTTATGGATGAATTCTCCAACATCGCCTATCTGAACATTGAGGACATGTTTTCAAAAGGACGAACCGCCAATGTGAAGTGCCATGCCTTCACCCAGTCCATCGCGGATTTAAACGACGCCATCGGACCCTCCAAGGCCCGGAAGATCCTGGACAACACCAATATCAAACTGTTTATGCGGGTAAATGATCCGGATACGGCCCGTTACATCGCCGAATACTCGGGCACCATCAAAAAATTTTCTCCCATCATGCAGACCGGGGGTTCCATCACCATCCGGGAAGAGCAGGAACCCACCATTTTGATGGAAGACGTGATGGGCTTGAGGGAAAAGGATTTTTATCTGTTTGCCACCAGCGGCGGCTATAAAGGACGGTCCGCCCTGGTGGAACCACCCTATGTCAATGTCATCTTTCCGGAGCTGAAATTATGTTCGAAAATGTAATCCTCGCCCTGGGCGGGCTCTGGTTTGCCAGCATCGGGGTCTATGTTCTGTATCTGAGGTTGTTCAGACAGGCCAGGCTTCGCAAAAAGACCATCGCTCGCATCCGGCGATTCATGAACAGCCACTCACATCCATATGAAGCAACAGCCTATCTTATGGAAAGCCCCAAAAATGCTGAACGGTTAAATCAGGCCACCGCAGATATTGAAGCCGGCAAGACCATCCAACATGGACTCATAGACGAATGATCCTCTCCTGGACTCCCGGTGCATGGGAGGATTACCTGTACTGGCAAAAGACAGACAAAAAGACCCTCAAAAGAATCAACACCCTTATCAAAGATATCCTGCGATCCCCCTACCTTTAAAACACACCGGGTCAGGTTACTAGTCAAGGAGAATAAACAGAGAGCATCGAATTGTTTATAAGACTATAGATGATTCGATCATTATTGCTCAATGCCGCTATCACCACTAACAATCAAACATTCCAGTTAAAGGGCCTCACCATACTCCATGTATAACCACGAGTAAGGAGAGACCCGATATGAACGAAACATCCCTTTATCTATTTTTGTTGTTGACCCTGATGGTGTCACTGGGAATCGCACCGGGCAAAGCCCAAGAATGGAACCCACCCACCCATGAAATCCAGGCTTACATCCCAGGTACCCAACCCAAGCGCTCTGAGGTGATCCACTGCCTTAAAACCCTTTGCCATCAAAAAGCGGCCAGACTGATTTTCCAACCAAGCTGCTTTAACACAGGTAATCCAGGTTGTCCCCAGGTCATCGTGAAGAATCTGACCCTCAAAACCTCCCAGCGATTTGTGGGTTGGAATGACACTGTACACGCCGAACTGGTTTCAGCCCTGAGCGAACCCCATCCCCAGACAATAATCTCGGGAGGCCTCCCATGAAATCATGGACCATAATCCTTTTGGCCCTTCTGGGTTGGGCAAGCCACGCCCTGGCTGATGATATCAACCTGGTCGATTGTTCCGGCATCACCTCCTGCACCATCAGCACCTTCAGGGCCGATGTGCCGGAACTGTTCAGCCAGGTGACATTGTCCCTGGTGGAACCGTTTCCCATTGGCGAGAACAACATCGCCAACGTGGATTTGAACGGAACCATCACGGCGATCACCTGTAACACCACCTGGCAGAACCTCCCCTCCCTGTCCCCCGACATACAAAACCAGATCCGTTGTTCCGTAGATGATGAGGAACGGTCCAAAATCACCGCCCATGTCAGAATCTTTGATCAGACCACCCTCATCTATCCCAACCCAATCCAACCCTCCACCCTGGGCTTTACCTACCTTACAGGCACCTCGTCATCCGCCCCTTACTGCGTATCGGAAACCAGCCCCGACACGGCCACCGCCTGTCAGTGGGAACAACAGAACGATTCAACCTGGATGATCTACGCCCTGACCGAAGCGGAAAATCTTATCATCGGCGAAAGCAGCGGGACAGCCGGGGGAGGCGGAGTTGAAATCACCGGGGACATCTGCATCAACAACTCGGACGGTGACGAATACATCGAACCATGGGAATGGGGCCAATGCCCCCATGTGGATGACAATCAAACAGATCAGATTTGTTTGCTTGATGCCGTGGAATGTATCGCCACCGCATCCACCCCGATCTGTCTGGAGGGCGGAGTCCTGAATGGCGCGTCAAACCGGTGTGAAGTGGAACCCCAGGACATCACCTGCCGGGACATGTACACGTACAACGAGGACCTGGATCAGTGTGAGCGTGATCCTTACTGCGAAGATGACGGAGTGTTCAACGGAGGCCTGGACCGCTGTGAAATCGTGGTTTCAGACGATTGCCCCGAGGACTACACCTACGACCCGGCCCTGGATGCCTGCACCAAAACGCCGAACTGCGCAGGAACCGGCATCTATGACTCTGCCCAGGATGCCTGCGTGTCTGAGGTGATTCGGGCCTGTCCTGGAAACTACACCCTTATTGGTGATGTGTGCACTGATTCTCCCATCTGTCCGTCTGGCACGAATTACAGCGGAAACCTGGATCGATGCGTTGTATCGGGCGTTCTGTCATGCCCCAGTGGATATACACAGCAGGGAGATGTGTGCGTCCGCCAACCGTCATGCCCAACGGGCGGCCAGTATAATCCAAACACCAACCGTTGCGAATACAACATGTGTGATAATGGCGTGTGTGCTGCTGAAATACAATTAGAACCAGCCGGTATTGAAACATACAGAAGTGATTTTGGTGAATGTTATGGACATGATGATCCTCCATGCTTCAGATATGATGGTAATAAAAAATTTTGCAATTATACAGGAGACCTTTCAAATATTTCCCAAGCAAATGAATATACCTGGCCTGTTTTTCCTCCATCAAATGCTGATAATTTTTTTAACAGATACCCCTATAGGGACATTCCATCATGTTATTACAGACCCGATGAAACAGGAGAAACTCCATGTGAACTTGTCGCTTATCATTGCGATCCAAGTGGAACTGGAGATCGTCAAACAAATTATTATATGACAGAAGAGACGATTTATCGCTGTACTTTAGACAACCAGGTCTATTCAACCCAGGCTGAATGTTCGTCCCAGTGTTCGTCCTGTTCATCTTGCACCGGAGGATACGCCGATATCGGAAGCCTGTGTGCCGCCAATCCATCATGCCCTAACGGCGGTACCCTCAACGGAACCACAGATCTATGTGAACTGGCCATGACCCTTGAGTGTCCCACCGGGTCAATCTACGATGACTCCTTGTCGCTGTGCACAGCCCAGGCATCCTGCGCCAATGGCGGAACCTTGAATCCGGGTATAGACCGGTGTGACATCACACCCACACCCATATGCCTGCTCCCTTATACCCTGAACGGGGATACCTGCCGGTCTCCCGCTGTCTGTTCCCAAGGAAGTTATGACCAGGACCTTTGCCGACTTCAGGTCTCGGAACTATGTCCCGGGACCTACACCTATGACAGCGATGCCAAGGCCTGTACCGCAAACTTTTTTTGTTTCAACCAATCCGATTTTTCAACCACAGTCAACATGTGTCTGCTAAACGCGGAACACGACTGCCCGGACAGCTACAGTTACAACCCCACCACCCAGGTATGCGACGCCCACCCCATATGCGAGGCCGGTGCATACAGAGAGGAGACCCAGGACTGCTACGAAGGTGAGAACACCTGTCCCTATGGCGAGACCTACACCTGCAAACCCTATATGGGTGTGAATCTGTGCTCTCCGTATGCGTGCATCAACGTCTCGGATAACGAGACCCACACCGACAACGAAACCGAAACCGGCGTAAATGACAAGGAAGACGACGGACTGATCGATCCTGGCGGGAACTGCCTGGGCACGGTGTACATCTATAACGGCAAGGACAACCGCTGCCGGTCCTGGGGAGCCACCTTGTATTTCGCCGGATGCTGCAACAGCGATACCTACCTCATGGGAACCATGGACTGCAACGAAGATGAAAAGATGCTGGCCATGAAAAAAAGCAAAGGGCTCTGCCATTACGTGGGAGAATATGATTCAAGGAAAATGGGGGATTTTACCAATATCGTCACGGAAAAAAAGAAAACTTACTGCTGCTTCAATTCCAAATTGTCCCGGATCATCCAGGAACAGGGCAGGCCCCAACTCATCGAGTTCTCCCAGGAAGGATGGGGCACCCCTGAAAACCCCAATTGCCGGGGATTCAACCCCGAAGAGTTCCAGATGATCGACTTTACGAAGGTAGACATGTCCGAATGGGCAGGGGACATAAAGGTCCGGGCCATCGAAACCATACAATCCGAAATCCAAACGAACATCGAAGCAGAGGCTCTGCCCTAAACCAGATAAACTGGATAAATAACGTAAGGAAATATGTTTGACTGAAACGCGCAAAAAAAAATATTTCTAAGTGACTAAATAAAGGTGCCATGAATAGATTATGAGACTCGTACCAACAATACTGACCATCTGGGCCGTTCTGATCATCCCAGGGATCTCTCTGGGCCTCGGCCAGGGCATGACCTATCCCATTGCCGAAAAAGACGCCCTTGAGGAAATCCGGGAAAAAGCCGCCACCATCGATTGGGCCAAAGCCATTTCCCGTGAGGACATAGAAAAAAAAGTCAAAGCCTACAAACCCGCCGACCTGGTGGATCTGCCCACCGCCCAAAAGACCCGGACCTTTTCCGTAAACATGAGCTACACCCTTGAGTTCGACATCCCCGATCCCAGGGGCTACGGCATTCTCTACCCCAAAGGCTATACCTTCAACCCACTTAATTACATGCGGTTCGATGGCATTCTGGTGGTGCTAAACGGCAGCCGGAAGAAACAGGTGGACTGGTTCGCCCACTCCGAATACTCAAGGGACCTGAACACCAAAGTGCTGATCACCGACGGAAGCTATTACGATCTGTCCCATCAGTTGGAACGCCCCGTGTTTTACGCCGTGAGTGAACTGATCAACCGGTTTGGGATACAACACCTGCCGTCGGTGGTGCGGCAAAAACCAGGGTCAACCGTGATGAACGTCACGGAAATCGGAGGCTGCCATGAAATTCCTTAACATCCTGTTTACCGTATGCTCAATCCTTGTTCTGTCGGTCATGCCGGGATATTCCCTGTGCGGCGGCTTGCCCCTCAATCCCGTGACAGAGGTGGCCTGGCAAAGTATTTTCCCCGTGAAGATCGGCGGGGTCAGGATCGGCATGAACACGGACAATGTGGAAACACCCGATATGGCGGATGTGCCGATCTGCATTTGCCCCATTCCCATTCCGCCTTTTTTTCGAACTGGCATCTCCGTGGGGATGTGGGAACCCACCAATCTCATCGAAACGGTCAAAGACCCCTTCTGCCTGCCCACCCTGGGGCTTCAGCTTTATATGCCCCTTGGACTAAACGGAACCAACGACGAGGACGACGGGGGGTTTTCCATGATCCAGTCCCACTATTACGATTTTCCGGTCTGGTCCATGATGGAGTTGCTGGTGGATTTCGCATGCATTGAGCACGCATCCTTCGACGTCGAGTTCATGTCGGAACTTTTCCCCAATTGGCAGGACGATTCCATCGCCATCCTGCTCAACCCCGAAGTGCTTTTGTTCGCCAACCCCATCGCCCAGATGTCCTGCATGGCCGATGCCGTAGGGTCCCAATTCGGCCTTCCCATTCCCTCCCTGTTCTGGTGTGTGGGATCCGGCGGATCCATCTACCCCCTGTCCGGACATGCCATCGACGGCGATTACATCCAGTCCCAGTTCACCATAGCGTCAAGAACCGTGTATCTCCAGGCCAGAATGCTGAACCTCATGGATGGGGCGGTTAACATCTGCACCAAAATACCCACCCCCATCTGGATCAAAAACCATTACCGGTTTCAGATCGCCAAACCCGTACGCGGAATCGGAGCCATCGGTCCCGGCCGCTCGTCTATTCTTTGGGGATCCATGAAAAATCCGCCAGTAGGAGGAACCGGAACCCCCGATAACTTCGAATGGGTACTGTTTAAAAAGAGGGCCTGCTGTGCATTTTAATACCATCATAAAACTCGTTTTATGGATGATTCTTCTGATACTTGCCCCAATGCCGGCCAGGGCTGACAAGACCTTGGACACCGTCCGGGAGGCTCTGAAACGGGCGGAGTCCCTTCACATTGATATCCCGGAGCAGACCAACAAAGACGCGGAAGAGGCCGCCCAAAATGCTTCCCGGTACTTGAGCTCAAAGGAGTTTCTCCATGCCCTGGAACGGCAGAAAAAAAGAATCCAAACGTTTCAATCCGAGCCCCCGAACCACCCGGATCCTGCCCATCCCTTAAGCGATGGGGACCGGCTGTATATTTTCATCTCCTCGTCCCTACCGACTGACACCCTTAGGGCCTATGTCCAGGACCTTAACGATCTCGGGGAGCCGAACATCACCCTGGTACTTCGGGGATTTGTGGGGGGAATGAAAAAAGTCAAACCCACCCTTGATTTCATCGAAGGTCTGGTTAAACAAGACCCGGCCTGTGACGGCTCCGAGCCCTGTGCCTATTACCGGGCCAACATCGACATTGATCCCTTGGCCTTCCGGTATTTTGGAATAAAGAGGGTGCCGGCCGTGGCCTTTATCAACAACGTTCGCTTGGTCAATGGGGACGATAGTATTGGAGCGGAGGGCAACATCGAAACCAGGGGGACGCCCCGGGTGTATTACGGTGACATGCCCCTTGTCCACGTCTTATCGGAACTGGGCAAGACACATCCCAAACTAAACAATCTCGTAGATCGATTGACACAAAGGGGGTTTTATTTTGAACGCTAAAAAACAACTGACTCTGACGGTCTTAATTTGTCTGGTGGTGTCCATAGCCAGTCTTTACACCTATCACCGGTTTTGGTCCTTGAAGATCGTGGCCATAGATACCAGGCCCTATCTCGCAAAGATCCAGACGGAATTCATGAACGGGGACATCTCGGAAAGCGAATTGGACCAGCGGCTTTTAAGCCTGGCCGATGTCATCAAAAACCAGCCTGAAAACCATGTGGTCTTAATCTCTGAAATGGTGGTAAGTAAAAATGTTAAACGAATTGAACCTTAGCCTAGGAAAAATCAGAACAACAAGCCCCCGGAGAATCCTATGCTCGGCTCTTGTTCTGTCTCTTCTGGCCTGGTGCGGCATGCAGATTCCGGGGTATATATCCTATTCGTTCACCGATTCCGTGGGACACACCTGGTTCTACGTCAGGAAAGGCCGTCCGGCCCACATCTCTTCCGGGGACATTGTGATCTTTTCCGTATCCATTGACCAGGCCCTGGTCCCCAATTGCATGCCCTGCAATATCACGAAAATCGTGGGATGCCTTCCCGGCCAGCACCTGAAGACCCAGGGCCGGGATTTTTTCTGTGACGGCGTCTTCTTGGGGGAAGCCAAAACCCATTCTCAACAAGGCGTGTCCGTCGAGGCCATATCCTATGACGGAGTTATTCCGGAAAATCACTTTTTTGCCACAGGCACATGCAAGGACAGTTATGACAGCAAATACTTCGGCCTGGTTCGCCAGGACATTATTAAAGGGATTGGGCTTCCTCTGTTTTAGCCTTTTTTGGGTGACCCTGGCTAAAGGGGCCGGGGAGAGACCAATCTCCCCACGGGAACCCGGCTTTTACGAGGATGCCAAACGCGGGTACTACTGGTACGAGGTCTATCTGGAAGAAGAGGAAACCGAAGAATCCGACCTGCTCCCAGACACCCATCCCGCCCCTGACACCAAACCCTTCGATGATCTCTGGACCATGCATCCCGACGATTTCCAGGCCTATGTGGACCAGGTGCAGAAATACGCCATCCAGTATCCCACCGAAGAAAACGTGGCCCGGTATTTCTACGTCAACATGGTGTCTGCCAAAAAGTCCAAGGCCTTTGCCTCCGTGGCCTCGCTGGTGGCCCAGACCCATCCGAAGCTCACCACCGATCAGACCTACCCCCTGACATCGCCGGGCCGAAGGGCAATGTCCAAGATCCAGCACACCGAAAAGGACAGCCTCCTTTTAAAGGCAAAAGACGACTATGCCCTGATCCTGTTCGTTCAGGCCCGATGTGACTTTTGCGATTCCCAAAAAGGGATCATGCGGTTTTTTGTGAATAAATACGACTGGCCGGTCCGCTACCTGGACATCCATGATCACTCGGATTTTGCAGCGGAAGTTGGTGTGGAAATGACCCCCACCCTCATTTTGATCAAAAAGGGGGAAAAGGATATCATCCCCATCGCCTCGGGTGTTCTTTCTCTGAACGACATGACCCAAAGGATTTACCGGTCCGTGCGACTGCTGGAAGGGGATATCATGCCCGAGCAACTGGATATCTACGATTACGAACTCAACACACCGGCCGATCCCCTGACCGATCCCCTGACCGATCCCCTGTCCGGCCGGAACCTGAAAGGAGACCGACCATGAAACACCTGGCTGTGGTATTGACTTTGATCACCCTGATCGTTTCCCCGGCCCGGGCCGATGAGTTTGACGATGGATACGCCTCGGGCAAATCGGCCGGAGCGTCCCTGTCCGGTGAACTCGACAGTCCCGAGAAATTAAACCAAAGGCTCGCAGAACCCCTGACCTCCAACAGAACCCCCATGGAAACCTTCGGGGAAAACGGGACCCACACCTTTGACGCCCAGATCTCCACCGCCTCGTCCAGCGCCTTTCTGGAGCTGTTTGCAGCTCCCGGACCCAGGGGAGGTCTGTCCACCCTGATGGTGAACATCGACACCGACCTGAACTCCAGCTATGACACGACCTACACCTGCCCCCTTGACGTTGCCGGAGTGTGCGCTAACGGGATCATCTCATGCACCCGCGGGACCTGGGACAACTGCACCTACCATAGGTGGGTCAACACGGGCGGCATCGGGCTTGCACAGGTTGCATCCATGGAAGACATGGCCGGATGCTATTGCATCAACAATTCCTGCGGTTCCAATCTGGTCTGGACAAACATGGAAAAGATCCTTGGGGACCTGGGCGGTGGCGTTGTGGCCGTCATACAGGCAGATAATCCGGCCCTGACCGTCACAAAGGTGAACGTGTCGGACACCACCATAGGCTATTACGGACAAGAAACCGCCGAGGCCGGAGAGACCGCGTTCAACGGATCAGGTGTTTATCTGTCCGGAACCACGGAACCCGTCAGCCTGTATGACCCCACCGGGGATTTTCTGGCCCATGCAGGGGATGCAGAACTAAATGACCAGACCTCGGATACCGCAAGCCTTTACACCCAGGTTTATGCGGGAACCCAGGAATATGTTGAAAACCCGGTGGAAGCCGACACCTGTTTCATTAAACGGCGGGTCTATGTGAACGAAAATCTCGACCCCGTGGCCACCATTCGTGAGAACTGCAGTGATGTGGACATGGCTTTGTGCCAGCCGGACAGGGAGGATATCTGTGATTACAAGGGTAAAAACTGCGTGACCACCATGAAAATGGGGCAGGTGACCGGATTGATGCCTCTTCCCCAGTCCACCACGGTGGTGGCTCCGGACAACAGCGCCTGGGCCTTTACCGTGGATGGTGATGCCATGACCTACACAAATGCGTTAACGTCCGGCACTCTGACATCGGGGAATTATATCTGGTGGACCATCAAACGGGAATTTGTCTGTGATTCAACCCATGTCTATGACACCGACACCGGCATCACTCATACCCAGGGCATCACCAATTCCGTGGACGAAGCCAGCGGTAACCTAATCTACACCGACAACGGATCATCCGTCTCCATGGCCATTCATCAAACGGAGACGATCACACCCTGTGAAATGGGATGCACCGTGGCCACAGGTACACAGAATCTCCAGGTGGGAGCCACCGCCACCACCTGGGAATACAACCTCAATACAGACGATACAAGGACCTGCTATAAATCATGCATCGACAACACCTGTCCTTTGTCCGAAGGAGAAGTCCTGGTGCGTGATTGCCAGTGCCTCAACGATTTCACCACAGCCGCATCCACCATGCAATCCATAGACGACGCCTCACACGACATGATTTGCAGTGGCAATTAGGAGGACCGGTGGCCCATATCACGCTCTATATGCCCCTGATCAAGCTCGTCGTGTTTTACCTGAGCTTCACGATCCATGAAATCGCCCATGGATACGCAGCGTTCTGGTCCGGGGATCACACCCCCAAGAAAAAGGGCCGGCTGACCTTGCTCCCCTGGAAACACATGGATATGACCGGATCGGTGATTGTCCCTGGAATCCTTTTTATAATGGGATCGGACACCATCATCGGCTGGGGTAAGCCCGTGCCTGTCGACTTTTCGGCATTTTCCCGCCCCCAGCATCTATGGGTCGCATCGGCCGGGGCGCTCGCCAATCTGGTCCTGGCCGGTCTGGGCCTTGTGTTTTATGCACTCACCCATACAATGATGAAGGACGGCTGCTCTGTGGCAACCCAGGTGTTTTGCATCACGGGCTTTATGTTCCTCCCCATCAATCTTGTCTTGTGTCTGTTCAATATCATCCCCTTGTGTCCCTTTGATGGTTGGGTGTTTTTCAAGGGATTTTCAAGGAAGAGAAAAAAAATAAAAGATCACCGTGTCCATCCGTTGACGGTAAGCATGAATATCGCTCTGGCCTTTGTTATCCTCAAGATATCCACGCCTTTTTTAATCAGACTCATCAAATCAATGACCATTGATTTCTAAACAAGAAATCGTGAACTAAACGCCCTGTTCCCATCAATTATATGCTGGGATGAACAATGTCGATGGCCTCCATGTTCAACTGGCTTCTCACCGTGCGAATCGCGTTAATGAGATCGATTGTGAACAAGGCATCCGATTCAATGAAGGAGATGTGACCGATAAACCTTCGCAGGGTTGTAAAAGAGGAAAAAGGAAGGATCTCTTTTAGTAAGAGGGCGGGAAAATCCTTGGCTGAGCGTGATACGATAACCACAAGGGGATTGATCGTGATTTTGGCCACATAAAATTTCATCAAACAGCCGGGTAAATAAAACGGTTTTTCAGTCGGCACCCAAAACGACCGGGGGAAAATGGCATGTTCATCGCCCACGTTAACGGTGATCATCTTTGGGCTGCATGACATGATTTCTCCGTCTACCACAGTATGTTTTTTCGAAGCCCATCTTTCTGTCGTGCGTTGTAAGGATAAATCCATCAGAGCGTCAGAAAAAAAGGTTTTTGTGGAATGAACCAAATGGTCTGGAAAATCTTTAATGTTGAATTGAACCCGTATAACGTCACCCTCGATCACCGAATGATCGAAAATCAGAGCCTTGGAAAGAGAAAGATCCACGGGTATTCGGTAAACGACATCGATGGTTTTATCATCGAGGGATACATCAACACTGTTAATATTGTGTGAACGACGAAACGACTCCTCAATCGCCAATCGAAGCGCTTTTTCGACAACATCCAGGTCGTATCCATATTTTTCAGCAAAAGATAAAAGATTCATATGTTGGAACTCCGTCAAACACGATTAAACATAGCCAGTATAATTATAATAGCAGGTCCAAAAAGTGGGACAAACTTAAACCCAAAGGAGAGATCCATGCAAAAAAAAGAAAACGATAAAACGACAAAAAAAGGAAACAAAGAACACTGGGAAGCGATGAAGAAAATGACAAATTGGCGGGGTGTATTGTGTACGGTTCCCGAGACGTATGGATTTATTGACCTGACCAAAGAAATCGACATCACCGTTAAAAAACTGCGAAACGGAGTTTCAAATCGAATTTCAATGAAACAAGCGGCCCCCATGTTTGATGCCTTAAATGATGCAACCTTGTTGTTGGTTCAAACGGTAGAAATTATTGCACAGACCTTGGGATATAATAAATACAGAACGCCAAGGTTATTTCAACAAATGCAAGAGACGCATGCCTTTGATAACGATTTAGAACAAAAAATGAATGCTTTGAAAATCAGACTCAGTTCGGAGAGTAAAGAACAAAGGGATTTTGAAACCCATTGAAAAAGGTCCAAAACGTTCCATTTTTCCATTTTCGGAAAAATGGAACGTTTTGGATCTGGTTCATAACGCTTTTTTTTGCTGATAAATAGTTTATTTATTTAGCATTCATGTTGATTGATCAACATGTTACCGGTCATTGCAGAGAATACCCTTTGTGACGCCCGTCAACCGATAGGCAAAGCCGTATATTCAAAATTTGTATCCCAAAAATTTTGAAAGCCTTATGTGGTATCTACGATCGTGATCAGGGAATCTGTTTTGCCGGTGTGAAGGGATGTTTAACCCGACCCGTGGTTTTGTCACGTGCTGGGTTTTTATGTAACCAACCTATAAGCCAAGGAGAATGTATCATGTTGAAATCAAATGTCATCATCGTATCCGGAAAAATTGTGAAAACAACTGCCATCAATCAAAACAAAAAGAAAGGAATTCGATCAACCCTTGAAACAACGGATAGCCAGGGCAACAAAAGCTGGTTTGTCATCGATGCTGCGGATGATCTTGCCCAAGACATGAAGAAATTCGCCCATGTCATCGTCAAGGGAAGAATCTGTTACGAAAAAAACGAAGCAAACACCCTGGTCTATGTCAAGGCCAATGAAATCCATCCGGTCAACGGAATGATACCGCTGAACAATGTCACCTTATCCGGCAATGTCACCCGTGACATCGAAATGAGATCGGTTCCGAACAAAAACGGTGGAGACGATTATACGGTTTCAAAGACCGTGCTGGCCTTCAACGATTTCTCGGGAAACACCCATTTTGTTTCCGTGGAAGCCTGGGAAGGACTTGCCAAGTCAACTGAAAACCTGATGAAAGGCTCGACCGTTGAAGTCCGGGGAAGATTGATCCAAAAGAGCTGGGACAATGGTAACAGCTCCATGGTTATGATTCGTGCAAACGAAATCGACTTTGTCAGAAAGCCCGCCAGAAAGTAGCCTCAGACATTCAAATTTCCTAAAACCAAAACATTCCCATAAAAAAACAGCCAAGCTCAGCTGCGCCAAAAACCATTGGAGAGCTGTTTTTTATGGGAAGAAACCGAAAAAAAAGGAGACCCATGGAAAATATCAAAAAGACCATCATGGATCGAGACGAACTAAGTTCCAAAGAAGCCGATGAGCTTATCAAGGAATGTCTGGACGAAATCAAAGAGCTCACCGACCAAGTGGCAGGCATGGAAGAGATCGAAGCGGTGTTTATGGACTCATTGGGTCTTGAGCCGGATTATCTCATCGAACTCCTTTGCATGCTGCCTTAAAACGAAAGAACACCCCAATTCGGGTTTTTCAAACAACCCGATCCGGGGACTCCTATACGGGGTTGTTTGAAAAACCCCCAGAAAAGGAGAAATCCCATGAACAGTATCCCCTTAAACATACTCGAAGAGAAATACCCATCACTGATCCAGACAGCTGCTTTCCAGGGAGCCTCAGCCCGGTATTCACAGATTCCAACCATCGAGATTATCATGATGATGATGGAACAACAGTGGTTTCCTGTGAAAGTCATGGAATCACACGTCAGAAAAGAAGACCGGTCCTGCGCCTTCCAGTTCTATCTGGGCGTGTTTCGAATCGCATGCACCAATGGACTGATTGTTGGCGAACAGTTCAAACGAATCAGTGTCAAACACCAGGACATCGGCAAAGAAGCGGTGATCAATGCATCGTTCAAGATCATCGACAAAGCCTCCAAAACCATAGAAACCATCAAGGACATGAAGGAGATACCCCTGACCGGACCTGAGCAAGACATTTTTGCCAAAACAGCCCTCTCGGGCATGCTTCAGATCCCTTTCAATGACCTTGAGACAAAATCACCCTACACACCGGACCAGCTCTTACGGGCCAGGCGCAGGGATGACCATGGAAAAGACGATCTGTGGACCGTCATGAACACCGTCCAGGAAAACATGATCAAGGGAGGTCTTCGCGGATTCAATCCAAAAACTAAGAAAAGGGTCAAAACCCGGGGTGTCAAAGCCATTGACAAGGATGTGAAACTCAACACCCTGGTTTGGACCCTGGCCGAGAAGATGAAAGAACTCAAAACAAAACCATCATGACCAAGGAGGCTCGCCATGACGCCGGAAAAAAATAAAAGCATATGTGAAACGCATGCATTCTTTGACGGTATCGATGTCACGCAAATCGCTTATGCCGCCGGTATTCCTTTCCCGGTCAAATTGGCCACACGGGTATGGGAATCCTGCATCAAAGTGCCAAAAGAGATGTATTCAAAAGAAGAATACGGAAGGATCTGGGATGTTCTTTACAAACTTCGAAATGAATTGATTCGTTTTGGATCCAATCGGAACAGACACCCCCAGAACATCATCCACTATGAAATCAAGGACCCCAATATGAGCACCCGGACAATCGCCCTGAGAGTGATCATTGACACATCAGGGGGGAAAACAGTCCTTGCTGTCATGGAAGAACAAGGAGGCATTACATGAAATACCTCAATCTGACACGACAAAAACTCATTCTCCCCGATGGAACGCTCTTGGAACCGTCCGGGACGGTGGCCCATGTCAAAGACACGACCAAATTGGACCAGTGTGGAACCATGACCCTGTTCACCGGCAAAAAAACCATGACCGAACCCTACAAGAACTCCCCCCTTGAAAAGAATATCCCCTTGTTCAAGAGCGGAGCTATCATCTTAAATTTGCCGAAGGAAAAGAAAGCGGTGAAACTGATTGTTTCCAAAGATGTGTTGACCGTCGGCAAAGGGAATTTCAACCGTAAGGATCTTTTGGCACCTGTCTTATCGAGTGTCATGAGTTTCTATATGGGCCAAAGTTACTGGCAAATTCCCGGGTTCTACTGTTAGTATAAAAACCATAGATAAAACCCCCTTTTTAAACAGGCCAAGCCCGTTTGAAGGGGGTTTTTTAATCAACGGATCTTCTCATGAAGATATGTATTTAACCCATAAAAGGGGCACGTCCCCCTTGTGGGCTATGCCTCTTTATACGATGGAGGCAAAAGACCATGGATAAACACTTTGCTGTTGGATGTATCTATTACACACGATCAATCTGCGACCATAACTGTATCTACCAATATGAAGTTATAAAAAGAACCGAAAAAACCCTCTGGATCAGAGACCCCAGATATCCCAATGAAAAACGACAGTCCCGGCGAATTCAGATCCGTGACGGGGTGGAGGGCATCTATCCCAGCGGCCGATACAGCATGGCACCGTACCTGTCCGCAGACAAGATCTACGATCCAACCACCGTGAAGCCCGATTGGGAAAAAGATGATTTCCAGACCAAGGACGTTCACCATGATGTGGATATTGTGAAGGTAGGCCTGGTCAAGGATACAACCCTTTCGTATGCGGGCTCACCGAAGGTATGCAATCCGGAAGACGCCGGAGAAATCATCAAACAGACCATTTTAAAGAGGGGGCAGAACGACAGGGAGCAGATTGTCGTTATCATGCTGGCAAACGATAACAGGGTCATTGCGACCACGATCGCTCATATGGGTTCCCTGGATCGATGCATCGTCCATCCCCGGGAAATAATGAAAACGGCGCTTCTGGCAAACGCACGATCGATTATCCTGGGTCACAACCACCCCTCTTCAACTGTGAACCCGTCACCTGATGACTTGGAAATCACACGAAGGATAGCATTGGCCGCAAGCGTACTTGAGGTCAAATTACTGGATCATGTGATCGTTTCTTTTGAAACGGACCGGATTTACAGCATGGAGGAAAACGGCGTTTTGCCCAGAGTAAACAGCCGAGACATGAACAGATTGATGGCAGGAAATAAACCATGAAACCATTCGAACCAGGAAAAACATATTGGGGAATCGATCTTTGCAACGGGCACCAAAAGGTTCAATACACCATTGAACGGCGGACAGACAAAAGCGTCTGGGTCAATGGAAAACGCTTCAAACTATTTTCGTGGAAGGAAGACGGTGGAGCGGAATACATTTATACAAACAGGCGGTGCTCGAAAGATATGCTCCTCACGTCAATAAAGGAGGTCATGCCATGACAGAAGAAAACACAGTTGCACAAACGATTTATGAACAAATTGGAGGACGGCGGTTCGAGGCTTTGGCCGGAGTTGTTTGTATCAAAAAAAAGGAACGTTCGCTTGAGTTTATTTTCATGAAGTGCAGGAAAGCGAATCTGTGCCGAATCGAACTGACACCCATGGATCTTTATACGATGGTGTTTATCAAGGTGAAATGGAAAAAGGCCGAGGAATCCGTCGTTGAAACATTCGAGTATGTATACTGGGATCAGTTAGAACAGGTCTTCGAGGATTTTACAGGACTAAAATGACCTGTGTGTAAAAGAATCATAATTCGTGGGCGGTGCAAGCTCTTTTAAGGGCAACCGCCCTTTTTATTCACCATGATCATGGAGGATAGACCCTATGACTCCGGAAACAGCTCAAAAAATACTGGATGAGGTGTATCGAAACGGCGATCGGATGGCCATCCTGAAAGAACTCGATCCGGAACTCCGGAACGGGTACGTTTCGGTTCTCTGCCCTGACTGCAGACAGAGACGGGCCTATGCGTACCAACCGGGAGGCAAGACGCCCCACGTGATCCGCTGCAACCGGCAGGAGAACTGCGGATACCAGGCCACCCTGGTCCAGTACGCCGCAGGAACCGATAAACCCAGAGGGCCTGTGCTATTTTCGGCGTGTACGGTTTGAGATGGCCCATGGTGAGCGCGAAAAACATCTGTTTCTGCTTTGATCCGGACAAAGCGGGAGACGAATGGAAAAAGCTCGCTGAAGAAGGGAAGAAACGGGGAAAGCGGGTGTTCTTTCTTGATGGTAAAACCTACAAAGACCACGAGGACCTCTCGGCCTTGTGGGAACACGAACGATATATTGACTTCACCTATCTTGAATACAGGTAGTGTCCTTCCAGAGATTGTAGATTTTGGTTCATGCCAAGGCCGCAGGGATTTCGAGACCGCAGGCGTAGCAGCGCTACGTTGAGGATTTCGAAATCCCGAGAACGCCGGCATGGGCCGAAAGATGCAATTTATGGATGGGCACGAGGTAGGCCCGGGCGGTAACCCTTTAGCCGTGGTTTTTAAAACCATGGGAGAAGAAGGGGGATCGCCCTTTTTTTGTCTGTGGGGCTTCAAATATAAGAAAGCCGCATGAGCGTTTTATTTTCGATTATAAACAGGAGAATGAATTTTTTGTTATATATTCTTTACATTGTAATTGAATATAGATTATAAAGTTAGTTATGTTTAACAATAATATTGATATCGAATCTCTCTTAAAACAACTCGGTGGGCGGCTGAAAGAGGCGCGTTTATCCAGAAACGAAAGCCAGGAATTGTTCGCCCAGCGGCTTGGTATAACCCGCCAGTCCTACAGCCGGATGGAAAAGGGTTCTCCTCAGACATTGATCGGCAACTGGCTGGCTGCAAGCAGCCTTCTCGGCAGGCTTGACGATTGGGACGCCCTCTTGGCCGAAAAAGAAGACCTGTTTGCCAAATTCGAGAAAAAAACCAGCAAGCGACAACGGTCCGGTGGCAAACGAAAGAGACATATATGATCAGACTTGATATCTGGCTGACCCTTCCATCAGGTAAACATATGAAAGCAGGTGCTTTGGTTGTGGGTGATCCTGATCCTGTCAGAGGGGGATTGCATGGACAGTTTCGTTATGCCCCAGAGTATCTGGAACAACCGCACGCATTTTCCTTTGATCCCTTAAACTTACCGTTATCTAAGGAAACCTTTGATGCGGACCGGCCGCGTGAGGGGGTTCATGGCGTTTTTGAAGACAGCCTTCCCGACGACTGGGGTCGAAAGCTCATGGCCCGCCGCCACAAACTGGACCGCAAGGAGCAACGTGTTCCCAATTTATTGCGGTTGCTGGACAATCAGGGCTTGGGGGCTTTGAGTTACCTTACGATAGGTGAGCCAGAATTGAGAACAATCGGAGTCTCCTGCCAGCATCTGGAGAAACTGGCCTTGCTTGCGCAGAAATTCGAACAGGAACCCGACATCGCGGACGACAATGATTTTTCTCTCTTGTTTCAGGCAGGCAGTTCACCGGGGGGAGCCCGGCCCAAAGCCCTCGTGAAAGACGACAAGGGCGCATACCTGGCAAAGTTTGCCAGTTCCAAAGACAGGTTTGACGTGGTTAGCCTTGAGGCTGCGGCCATGGAACTGAGTCGAATGGCAGGGATAGAAACAGCCGATACCATGCTGATGCCACTGGGGAAAGAGGTAAAATGTCTCCTGGTCAGGCGTTTCGACATCAACGAGCAAGGTGGCCGCAATCACCTGATCAGCATGCAGTCGCTTCTCAAGGCAGATGGTTATTATAATGCCGGATACAGAGACCTGACAAACGTCATCAGGCACATGTCATCACAACCGGGCCATGATTTGAGCAGACTTTACCGACAGATGGTATTTAATGTCATGATAGGCAATACGGACGATCACCTGAAAAATTTTATCATGCTGCATGATGACAACGGCTGGCGCTTAAGTCCTGCTTTTGACATGGTACCGAACATAGGATTTAACCGGGAACACGTTCTTCGAATCGGTCTTGATCCTCGGCCGCCGAATACTGAAACGCTTCTTTCCGAGATGAAACATTTTGGAATAAAAAGACGGCAACAGGCCATGGGAATCATTGAAGAGGTTCACGGGGCTGTATCAAAATGGCCCGAAGTTTTCAGTCAATACAATGTACCGGAAACGGACGCCGAACGTCTTGGAAAGGATATCGGTCAACGGTTGAAGAGAACCTGCTATTGAGCGTAATGTAATTAGGGACATCAGACCTAATTATTGCGGTTATTGTCTTGATGACAAAGTTTTTAGTATCCAGGCAGGATCTTTTCGCCTTTAATAACAAAGACATCATTGATTTTTATTTTTTTGACATCGCTTTTAGTTCAGCCAACGAAATGAATTCAGCCTTGCTATTTTTAATTTTTGCTTTTCTTTTTTCCAGAATATCAGCATGCCATGAAGGTGGAGTGATATCATCGTATCGAAATGATTCCCAAAGAGCCTCCATGATCCTGAGGCGCTCAATGACACTGATTTGTGAATAATCATCCATAGACACTGGCCCATAACCTTTACGGTTCATCAAGAAGCCACTTCCACAAGGGTAGGATGATAATCGTTTTCCCGTTATGGATCAGTGTTTCCTCGTGATCTTTGGTTAAAAGAAAACCCTTTTCATAATCAAAAAACTGTAACGCTTCCACGAGCCCGTTCAATTCTCTTTTCCGTGTGTCGGGATTGGAGATGTCGAAACTGACGTTTGTAATGATGATGCCGTTATCTGTTCGGCAGTAAAAATCCACTTCCTGATTACCAAGATAATAGTAGACTTCCCTGGATTTTCTTCTCAAATGTAAAAAAGCAGCATTTTCATACAACCTTCCCAGATCCGGTGACAGGGACACGGAGTATAGGGATTTAAAACCATTGTCAACCGAGTATATTTTTTTGGGATTGCGCTGCTCTTCCCGGACCGAGTTTCTGAAAACGGGAGTACTGAAAACGGCAAAGGCGTCATTGAGATAGGAGAAGTAGTCAAACAGGGTATCTTTCCCCACCTTGAATCCCTGGGATTTAAAGTCGTTGTATAGTTTTGTCATGCTCAGTGATGTGGCCACGTTTGAAAAACAGTATTTGACAAGATGCTTCATCAACGCGTGGTTTTTAATGCCGTACCGTTCGATGATATTTTTATAGATGATCAGGTCGGCATAGTCACTGAGTATCCGGGACCTGATTTCAGGAAAAACGTCTATGGTCTCTGCGAATCCTCCATGCAGAATATAGTCGTCAAACGCATTGATCATATAACTCAGCGACCGTGACGAATGCATGTTAACGTCTATGTTGCGGAATCTTAAGTATTCTGCGAACGAAAACGGAAAAATTTCATACGTAAAGGTTCTGCCCCTAAGGGCCGAGGCAATTTCAGAACTCAACAGCTTGGATGACGAGCCGGTGATAAAAATTTCCGCATTCAGGGTATCATAGATTCTTCGGACGAATTTTTCCCAATGATCCACATTTTGTATTTCATCAAGAAAGAGATAGATTTTTTTATTGCGATTGGCAGGGTGTAATTCGAAATAAGCTTCCACAAGATCATTGAGATCGCCTATCTCAAGCGGAAAAAGACGGTCATCTTCAAAATTGATATAAACGATCCGGTCCGGATCGATGGTTTTTCTGAGTGTGTTAACAATGTTGAAAAGGATTGACGTCTTGCCACTTCTCCTTACGCCGATTAATGAAACGATTTTCCCTGAATCGACAGGTATCTCCATATCCCTGGATACCTTGGGCTTTAATTGCTGTTCTTGAAAATCTGTGATGATTTTTTTAAAAATTGCTTTCATTTTGTCCTTTCTTGTAAGGACAAAATACACATAGTTTGTCCATGTAGTCAAGGATGAAATGTTCTGTGTTCCATAGACACCATATTGAACACACCCCCAAACCATCCCGCCATAATCAAAATAAGATGAACATATAAATATAAGGAGTCGATTATGGGAAAACCCCAAACCATTGACGTACCCATCCAAACCCTGTGTGTCCTTTGGACCCATACGGACACCGTGGAATGCATGGAACCTGGCCCAACAGTGCCCGATGATTTGAATCCTGTCCTGAAAAGCTTTTTTATGAAGATCCAAAGCCAGTATTTTACTGGCTTGAATCACGGGTACATACCGGCCGTGATAGAGATACTCACGCAGATCCATGAAAAGGGCAATCAGGGCTTTATCGGGAAAACACTGGGCGTGACACGCAAGACCATCAACATTCTTGAAAAATCAAATTATAAACACATGATCCCCCAAGCCGTGATCGCAGCATTGGGCAGGGATCTGGGGGAACTGGATCAAATCAAAGCCAACGGCGATCATGTGTTTCATAGCCTGCGGCTCGTCCAAAAGATTCTCGAGAACGCTCACATAGAGTCGGACGACATCTTGTTGGCCATCCGGCTTCACCATGAGGAGCCTTCCGACGTTGAAGGCAGCACCCCCATCGCCATCGCCTTGAATCTGGCCCTCAGAGAGTTCAAGGAGACGGCAAGCCCAACGGTCAAACCCAAAGAGCCCCCGACATCACCTCAGGTCCTCCTGTATTCCAAAGAAGATATCCTGGGCAGGATTTATGACGCCATCGACCCCTACGGATTTTCTGTCTTTTTTTTTGAAGGAAAAATTTATGTCAGTACCAGGGAATTGAAAAACCTCATCCCAAAAAATGATCCCAAACACGGGAAACCTCATAATGATGGTTTTGAAAAGGAGGTGAAACGATTATTGAACCTTTCTCCTGTTCGTTGCCAGCTGAAATTCAAAAACAAAAACTTCAAACCGACCAAAAGCCGTTTTTACCTGTTCGATGAGCATCAATTCAACAAACCCATTTTGGGAGAAAAAAAAATCATCCCCAGGGATGGGGAAGGGCGCTGGCTAAGAAAAATAAACATAATAGAAGAAGAGGAACCTCATGAGCCCTCAAACTAAATCATGGATGACCCTTTCTCTGGCCTTTGTTTTATTTGCCGAAATACTCCAGGGGGCAGAGACAGAAAAGGGGATGTATCACAACATCATACCCAGGGCCATCACCCGGGACAACGAAACGTATCTGGTGAACAAGAAAAAAGATCCAACGACCTTGGAATACCATCACACCATGGGCCTGACCCCCAAGGAGCCGATATCGGAATCGGAGAGCCAAAACAAACCTCCCCAGGTCCAAAAGGATAGGATGGACATTTATTTCAACCTCAATCAAAGCGATCTGTCAGCCTCACAAAAAGATCAGTTAAACACATTATCCATTATGAACATAGTAGGACCCATTACAGTCGTCGGATATGCCTGTCCACTGGGGTCGCTTCACGTCAATCAGGTCATCGCGGAAAAACGGGCAAGGAATGTGGAACATTATTTAAAAACCCTAACAAAACATCAGATTAACACATATGCCAGACCCACATCCTACCGCCTCCACGATGATGTTGAGACGAACCGCCGGGTGGATGTTTTCTACATCCACCCGGCGGTTACACCCCCGTGACAGGCATGTCCTATCCATGACCTTTTTAATCGACAAGGAGATATGTATGAAAATCTTAAGCGGAACAAAGCGGTTTGTGAAATCAAACACCACATCCATTCTCAGCATGATGCTGATCGCCCTTGCCTTTATGGCATCCAACGCCTTTGCCATTCAGCCGCCGACTGCGGATTCTTTCGCATACACCCTGTATGATCTCGCCGTGATCCAGGGCCTACAAGGTGCCCTCGGATTTGTGGGCGGCTTGTTCGCGGTGTTGTACGGGGTGTATCTGGGGGCTCAGAACAAGTATTTGCCAGCAGTTGGCACGGCCATCTGCGGCGGGGTCCTTATCGGTGCGGACAGGCTTGTTACAAGCATGGGTATGGTTTTTTAACAGCCAAGGACCGTGGATCAGACTTTGAGCTGCCCGATACCTTTGGCCGGGCAGCTTTTTTAAATAGATAAAGGAGCGGTTATGGACGACAATAAATTCCCCCAACACCTCTCCGCCCCCCTCCAGTTTATGTGGTGGGACGCGGACACCTTTCTTGTCATCGTCATCTTTATGACCATGGGTATGCTGAATGGTGGGTGGGCACTCGTTGTCATGGTTGTCGGGCCTCTTTTGTATGCCCAGGCCAAAAAAAGATACACCTCGAGTTTTCTGATTCACCTGATGTATTTCACCGGATTCAAGCGGTTATCCCATTATCCCTCGTTTTTTGAAAACGAGTTCATGGAGTAAGCCATGCATCTTAACCATTTTCTTGAATATACCGAAAACCTCACCGTCGAAAACAAGCTTCTGAAATTCGTTGTCTTCATCATCGGTGTGTCCAGCGTGATTTCCATGGCCCTGGTGTATCTCGCACTGAACTACCAGAAAACCATCATACTCCCCCCGGTGGTGGACCGGCAGATCGTTGTGAGCGGCAACGACGCCAACGATGATTATTTCAAGCTTTACACAAAATATATCATCAGTCTTCTGCTGAATTACACCCCGGTGATCTTTGACGACCAGGCCAAGGACCTCCTGGCCTTGTGTACCCCGTCTTTTATGCCGAGCCTTGAAAAGAAATTAAAAGAAATCAAAACGGGCGTGGAAAAGCTATCCATCACCAGCGTTTTTTACCCCCAGAAAATCACCATCGACCGGAAACAATCATGCATCACCGTTACGGGAAAAAGGGATCACACCGCCCGTGGGGAGCTGATCGAAAGTGTCAGGAAAACATATATTATCTCATACACCCTGGACATGGGGAGGCTTTATGTCAACGATATCATGGAAAAAGATTGATTGGATGGCCATGGTGATCGCCGTCCTTTTTGCGGGATCGTCACCGGCCCATGCGGATGGCCCGACGTTTTCTCCCAGACGAGCCCCTGAACTCACCGAACCCGTCCTTGTTCTTCCTGAAAACCCCACCGCCATCGAACTCAGCAACCGGGATATCAACCGCATCACCTGCGGAGGGCACAGGCCAGTCAAGGACCTCATCTTTTCTGAGGAAAAAGGCATCATCGAAAAGAAAAGCGGTGAAAACGTCTACATCAAGTTTCTGGTTCAGAAAGACGGTTCGGGAACAAAACGCTACCGGAGCGAACAGGCGGAAATCTTCGTGCTTTGCGGAGCGGAAGCCACCAACTACACGATGATCGTATCCCCCAAGGATATCGATGCCCGCCATGTGATCCTGGCCGGTCCCAAAGACAATGTTAAAAAAAACCTGTCTTTGTTTGAAGGCATGGATTTCGAAAAAAAGATCATGGCCATCATGCAGCAGGGTTATAACGCCGATTATCCGGATAGTTATGCCATTGTTTCGGTGAACGACACACTCCCCTCGGGAGTGCAAGGCGTGACGGCCACCTTGAAAACTCTGGTCACCATCGAAGGGGAGGGCTTGATACTCAAAGAGATCATTTTGTCCCATGACCCCGAAGACGAAAGCCAAGAGCCCGTAGAGGTCGAGGAAAAAATATTTTTAAACAGGGATATCACCCTAAACCCCATAGGGATCGCCCTGGACCATTCGTCGGTCGTTCCAGGACGAGATACCCGGCTGTTTATTCTGGAACAATCCATCACATCATAAAAAAGGACCGTGACCATGCAGGAAGAGATCAACACCCAAGCCCAAGACACCGGGGGAGCACCGGCCAAACGAAAGATTCTCCTCTGGGACAGCCTGGATCCTAAAAAAAAGCGCATCGTGTCCGTCACCGTCATATCCGTCATTGCCCTGATCATGATGCTGTTCGCCTACCAGTCCAGACAGAAACACAAAGAGATCCAGACGGCAGAAAAAATCGAGGCCAAGGATATCAACCTGGATACGTCCATGATCGAAGAAACCCTGCAGGATGTCCTCCTGAAACGGCAAAAGGAAAAGGATCAGGAGCTTGAGGACCTTAAAGATAAAATTAAGGAACTCGCTGATCGGAAGAAAGACATCCATGAGATCAAGCAGACACCCCATGAGCAGATTACACAGAAGAATGAGTTAAACGAAAAGGAGGATATACCGTATCCTCTTCCCCCGCCGTCTCCCCGGAAGGTAAGCATGGAGGACAAGATTTTTCATTCAAGCGGTATGGAAAACCCGCCATCTGTCTATCAGACCGTTGAAATGGTCGGGGGCATCAACTCGTCACCCATCACTATCGAACCGGAAAAAAAAACGCCGGAAAACCCAAAAAATTCGATTTTTCTGCCTCCTTCTTTTGTGGAGGCAACCTTGTTATCCGGCGTGACGGCCAAAACCAAAGCTCAGGCAAAAAGTGATCCGTCACCCCTGCTATTCCGGATCAAGGATCTGGCGATTCTCCCCAACCGGGTCAAAGCCAATCTCAAGGGATGTTTCGTCATCGGGGAAGGGGTGGGGGACCTGGCAGACGAACGGGTTCACGCCCGATTGGTCACCTTGTCCTGCGTATCCAAAAACGGGGAGTCTGTCATTGATCACCCCGTTAAAGGCTGGGCCGAGGATAATGCAGACGGGCGAGTAGGCCTCCAGGGCAGGGTGGTGGCCAAGATGGGAACCCATGTGGCCCGAACCGCCCTGGCAGGTTTTATCGGCGGATTCGGAGACGCCATGAACGCCGCATCCTCCGAGACATCCCTCACCACCAGCGGCATCCCCACCAGCATCTACACAGACAGCGACATGAAAACCTTTGCCAAAGCAGGCATGGGTTCGGGCATGAAAGGGGCCAGCGACGATTTGAAAAAATTCTATCTGGATCTGGCCGCCCAGACCATCCCCGTGATCGAGGTCCTTCCGGCCAAGGAAGTCACCCTGGTGTTTTCGGAAGGTGTGGACCTCACCATCAAAGATGTCAACCTTGGAGGCACCTTATGAAAAACATAGTCATCATTTTTAGTGTCATATTCCTTGTTTCGGGCTGCACGTCCGTTTGGAACCCCTATGAATCCGAATTTCGCTGTACAGGCCAGGGGAATGAGGGCCGGTGTACCTCCACCATGGGGGCCTACAATGAAAGCCTCGGCGTCGTTCCCATGGGGGATCGCGAATGTGATGATTGCTGTGAGCCCTCGAAAAAAAAGGACCACCAAAAAGACAAAAAACAGTTTTCTCCCACTGAAAATAAGCATCTCAGCCCCGAGCAGGTCTACAACAAAAATCGCTACGACCTGATGACCCAAATGGTCCGGGAAGAAAAACCTCCCGTGGTAATACCTCCGGAGGTGGTGAGGGTTCTGATTCTACCATACAAGGGCGCGGACAACCGCATGTACGGATTCCGATTCAGCTATTTTTTCGCCACCGAACCCCAGTGGCAGTTTGCCATCGGCAAGGAAGGAGACGAGTGATGGGAATGACCATGGATATCCTGCGTACCTTGTTCACATCCAACGGCCTGTCCCGGCGAGACTTGAAACGCATGCTTCGCCGGGTCACATTTTCTTCCTATCTGCCCTACAGAGCCTTTGACCCCGATAGCCATACCTATGTGAACATGGATGATTCCCTGGGATGGATCTGGGAGTGCCAACCTCTGGTATTTGCGGGAACCCAGACCTTCACGGACCTCCAGGGCCTTTTCACGGCCGGCCTTCCGGATGATACCGTGCTACAGTTTATCCTTTACGCAGATCCTGACGTGACGGACATCACGGGTCATTATGCGTCACTGAAAACCCGGGATGAGGACATTGTCCGGGAAACCACACGCCGAACCGTGGAATATATTCAGGAAGGCACCCGGGGTCTCAAGCAGATGGCCGGAATCCCGGTGAGAAAAGCCCGATTGTTCGTGGTTTTAAAATTAGCCGTGAACAAGAACCAGACCGAGCGGGAGGTGCTGTCTTTCAGGGACAATATCTTCGAGATCCTCAAAGGGGCCAATCTGGCCCCCACCTACGCACACCCAGGCCGTTTGATCCAGTTGATCGGTGGAATCATCAACGGAAAAAAATCCCCCCAAACGCCCCATGACCCCATGGTTCCCATCAACAAACAAATCATCCAAAGCGAGACCCGTGTGCAGACACAATGGGACAGGATATTCAGTGGGGATCGCATATTCCGGTGCCATACCGTGAAAAAAATGGCCACGACCATTGAGCCCCTGACCTTCAATTTTCTGACCGGTGATATCTGGGGCCCGCGTTCCGACGGGAACCAGATCACCGTGCCTTATATTTTGGCCGTCAATATCGTTTTCTGCGACCTGTACACCAGCCTTCACGCCAAAACCAACCTGGTGATCAAACAGCAGGCGGCCGGATCCATTGCTCACTCACTTCAGCGGAAACAAGCAGAATACCTCTGGGCCTCCGGTGAACTTGACAAGGGCGTACGCTTTATCCGCATCCAGCCCATCATCTGGCACATGGCCAAAACGGAAACCGAATCACGGGAGACCTCCGCCCGGGTGAAACGGCTCTGGGACGCCAAAGGGTTCGTCACCCAGGAAGACCGGGGGATTTTGAACATCCTTTTCCTTTCGGCTCTGCCCTTTGGGCTGTACACCCAGGAAGGGGCCGTGGATTTTATCGACCGTGATTTCATCTGCCATCCCGGCATGGCCGTCAAATGCCTGCCCATCCAGCATGATTTCATGGGTGGCGGCAAACCCCATATGCTGTTCACCGGTAGGAAAGGTCAAATCGTGGCCTTTGACCTGTTTTCAAAGACGTCCAACAATTACAACGGTCTGATAAGCGCCGAATCCGGATCGGGTAAGAGTTTTGTCACCAACAAAATCGCCTACGAGATGTTTGCCAGTGGGGCAAAAATAAGGTTGATCGACATCGGGGGCAGTTACCGGAAGCTTTGCAGTATTTTAAACGGAAAATTCATCAATTTTTCCAAACGGTCCCGAATCTGCCTGAATCCCTTCAGCAACATCACCGACATTGATGAAGACATTGCATCCATCGCCGCCGTCATCTCCCAGATGATCTTTTCCAAATCGCAGAAGGCCCCCGAGCAATCCGAGTACACCATCATCAAAGCGGCCATCCGATCCGTCTATGAAATCTATGGAACCAAGGGCGATATCGATAAGGTATGCGAGACCCTCCGGAGTCCCAAAAAACACATGGCCATGTTCTACGAGATGGAAGAGTCCTGCGAAGAAGACAACTGTCTGGTGGACCTTAAAAAACTGTCCACGGAAATGGCCTTCAATCTTAGAACCTTCACCCGTGAGGGCGAATACGGCAAATGGTTTAACGGTCCAGCCACCTTGAATATCGCAACAGACGAATTTGTGGTTCTGGAGTTGGATGAACTCAAGGTCCAACCCGAACTGTTCAACGTGGTTACCCTCCAGTTGATCAACGAAATCACCACGGCGGCGTATCTGTCGGACAAGTCTCAAAAGCAGGTGATCATTTTTGATGAAGCCTGGCAGTTTTTCGGAGAATCCTCCCTTTTGGCCCAGGTCATCGAGGAAGGGTATCGAAAGGCCCGTAAAAGCGGCGTTTCGTTTTTTTGCATTACCCAATCTGTCATGGACACCCAGCAATTCGGCAAGGTGGGGGCAGTGATCCGTGCCAATTCGGCCAACAAACTCATGCTCCAATCCTCGGATATCCAGCAAGCCAGTGCCCAAAAAATAATCGATTACCCCCCCTTTGTCATTGAGCTTTTGAAAAGCGTCAAATCACCCAAGCCCCGTTATTCGGAGATATTCATCGACTGCCCCTCAGGCTGCGGGGTCATGCGCCTGTCCGTGGATCCTTTCACCTACCTCATGTATACGTCCGATGCAGACGACAACAGGAAAATCAACACCCTTTTGGAGCAAGGCCTGAGCTACACCCAGGTCTTCAACCGCTTGGCGGGCGATGAGGAGACAGCCTAAAGGAGAGCACAATGAAAATATGGATATGGATGGCCATGATGATTTTAACCGCCTCCATGGGCCGGGCCAATGACTGGGTAGACACGTGGATTGACCAGAAAACCGTGACCGGCCCCGACTATTATTCAACCCAGCAACGGGGATACGGATCGTTTGGAAGCTTTTCAGCAAGATGGCAAAACCAGGCGGAACAAGTGTTTTCCTATACCAAACCCCGATACAACATCGGTTGCGGAGGTGTAGACCTGTTTTTGGGCGGGTTCTCGTTCATGGAATTCGATCACCTTGTGAAAAAGATGGAAAAGATCATGGGGCCGGCGGCGGCCGCCTTTGCCTTTGATATCGCCATGAGCACCTTAAACGCCCAGGCCTCGAAAAGTATCGGGAAATTTCTGGCGATCATGGACCGCTTGAATCAGCTTCAGCTTGATGAATGCTCCGCCGGAAAAACGGTGGCGGCTTACATGAGCCCCATCAAATCTCCGGCGGATAAATCCGCCGCCCTTTCGGAATTTCTTCAGGATTCAGGAGCCGAGGACCTGTGGACCGATATCTCGAACATGGGTAAGGGCGGAACCGCTGACTCGGCCCTTACCCAAAGCGGTGCATCCGTCCTGGACACCGTCACGGGGTGTCCCACCGATTTAAAAGATATCGTATTTACGGAAGGGTACATCTTTGACCATCTCGGGGAAAAACACGGGTATTCCTCCGACCAGATCAATTTGATCCGGGGACTGGTGGGTGATGTGTTGATCAGTACGGACAGTGGCGGCCTGGATTATGTGGCCGTCTCCCCCTGCACGGAAAATTACAGTAATGTACTGGATACGATGATCAATGGGGATATTCAGATCAAAACACCCACAGGGTGTACCGCCCTTGGAGATATTCACGTCGGGCAAACGTCCTACACCAATCTCAAACAGTGGGCCGCAACGATGATTGAGCACCTGGGGCAGAAACTCGCATCAAAAACAGCACTGTTAACCGATGAAGAGGGATTTGTTTCCATGGTGCCATTGCCGGTGTTTTCAGCCATACGCTCCGAGATTTCTCAATCCGGCGATAACACAGCCCAGATCATCATCAATTCAGCAGCAGCCTATTCGGACTATGTGGCCTCCATTGTCGCGTACAACATGCTGGGTGATCTGGCCGCAGGAATCCAGGAAGCCCTTTCCACAGCGTTGAAACTCCAAAATGCCCAAAAAGGTGCGGCGGCTCCGAACAACCAGGCCAACTGTAAAATCGAATTGTCAGCGGACGGGTTCGCCCTCTTGCTGGAAAAGAAGCATGCCCTGATCGATATCATGAGACGGGTTTACCCTGAATTCGAAACAAAAATTGCCCAGATCAATACCACCCTTGAAAATAACCGCATCCTTGCGGAACGATCGGAAATGGTTCAAACAAAAATCCGGGAACAGTTTGGACACGATTCCGGTCCTAACCCATGAAAGGTAAGACCATGAAAGTAAAACCATTTTGCCCCCTTTTATTCATAGCCCTGATGCCCGTGAGGGTATTTGCGGAACTTCCCGACGCATTGAAGGTTTACGTCACCCAGGGCAATCTGGATACCCTTTACCACGCCTTTCACAGAATGGCCCTGATTTGCTCTGACGCACGCTATCATGGCCTGTTTATTTCCATCATCGTGATCTCCTTTCTTGTCACGGCCTTTGCGACATTCGGCAAGGGGATTCTCGGCCGAATCCGGGAAACCGATATGATCCACTGGTTTTTTACCTTGTTTATCGGGATTGTCCTCTATCGAGCCTTTGTCGAACCCACCACCGACGTGACCATCTACGACGAAACCGCCGGCCAGACCATTACCGTACCGGATGTTCCGGATGCCATAGTGCTTCTGGCCAACGGCATGAACCTTATTGAACAAGGGCTGATTGACATCGTCGACACATCCGGGACACCGGACAGTTTTACAAAGAGTCCCGGTGGCCTGGCGTTCAATTTTATCAACAAGCTGTTTGCCACAAACATTGACCTTGCAAACACAGGCAGCGGCGGGAAAGACAACGAGATCATGCTGTTGAACTACATCGAAGACTGCCTGGCCTTTGAATTCACCCGGCCGGGCACCACCCTGACCCTGGATGAAATTTATGTGAACACCGATTTCAACACCATCCTTGCCAAAGGTATCCACCCGTCGAATTTCACCCGGGCACCAAATGGAACCGTGTTGAGTTGCACCCAGGCCTATGAAAACATAAACACCTATCTTTCCTCGCTCACCGATGACCATCCCGCCGTTCTCAAACATTATGAAAAGGCATGCAGCAAGGCCGGATGGTTCGATAAAATCATCGGGATCAATGGTCCCCCACGGGTACAGACCTGCGCTGAAGAAGCCCGTGATTTTCTGAGCAACAGCATAGTGCTTGAAACCCTTTCCACGTCCCAGATTTTCAAACAAAAACTGGTCAGTGCGGAAATCTACCGATTTATCGCCGGGGGGGACGTTGACAGCGCCATCCGGAATATCGGGAATTACAATCAGGGGAATATGATGATCAGCACAGGGCTTATGTCGGCCGAATGGATGCCGAAAATAAAATCCATGATGCTTGCCGCGTTTTTGGGGATGTCACCGTTTCTGTTGCTGTTTCTTGCCAGTGCCAAGTGGAGAGGCGTGTTGTCTTTCATGGTGGGTTGTTTTATCTTTTTCACCGTCTGGAGTGTCTGTGACGCCATGATGCACCAATTCGCCATGGACAAGGCCTTGGGATTAATGAAAGAAGTTGCTGACGGGAAACTCGGGCTTCGCAGCTGCATGTTTTACGCCACCGATTCCATGAAAGCCTATGCGGTGTTCGGGCAGTATAAGGTCTGGTCCATGACCTTCGCTGTTCTTTTCTCCGGAGCGTTGACCAAGGTTGGTGCCAGCCAGCTTGGCCGAATCTCGATCCAGCAATTGGGGAACGTGCGAAGTGCCGCCAATGAAGCCGGAGACACGGTGGTTGATCCCGTAAAAAAAGGTCAGGCAATCGACGGCATGGTCTCTTCTTACCCCACCGTGGCCATGGCCAACACACACAGTTTTAATGCCATGCAGGCCGCAGAACGATTTGAAAGAGAATCGCGATTACAGGGAGCCAGCCAAAAAATGGGCACCTTTGGCGGCCCGGACAGCAGCCCCATGGTTGCCGCCGGCATTGAGGCAAAAAATAAAACCATGGCCATGACCAAAAATAAAGCGGATCGGGAATCCATTGAAACCGTTTCTGCTGTTATGGGTCAATCCCCTGAAAACACCCTTGGAAACAATGCCATGGTCAACACAGCCCTTAAAACCCAGGATGCGAAACAGTTCTTTCGTCAATCCGGTGGAGATGAACCCGGTGTGGTTGATACGGCAGGTACCATCAAGCGGGTCGAAAATGCGGGGAAGATCAGCCAGGCAAAAGGCAGAGAATCCATATCTGAAATGGCCTTCGGCCCGGATGGAGTTGAACGGATGAATTCCATTCTATCCCATCACCAGGCCGGCAAAGAGGCTATGTTTGCCCATGGACTTGATAATGATGGCGACGCCATGATGACCGGTGGGGCCAAGGGCCAAAAAGAATTTGCGGACAGCACGGCATTGCGTGAGTATATGGACACCGTAGGAACAGAAGGGGCAAAACTGGATACAAAATCAGCCCTCTTCAGATCCGCTGCAAAATCGGCCTGGACAAACATTGCAAATAATATCGGAAACAATTACGCCCCACTTTCTGAAAAATACAGCCGTTTTCTTGCCACAGCCAACAAAGATCCCGAGGCCATGGCCGCATTCATGGCCATTGGGGCTGAAGGAGTTAAAGCTTATATTGGAGATAGAGAAAAGGCATTTGCTATCGGAGATCTGTTAAATTTTAAAGGAAATGAGTATGAAGAGTTACTCGGAAAAACAGCGACCCTCAGTATGCGAATGAATGAAGGGGGGAGCTACGGTGTATCACATCTTATGGCCATCGGCGGAAAACGTATTGTCCAGGAGGATGTCAACCAGTACAGAAATGAAGCCGGGGCTGTTTATAGAGGCATGGGTCAGGCGATCCAGGCAAACCGGTTGTCAGGGTATGTGGACAGGTTAAATGAAGCCAGTGCAAACGGGTCGGGCGTTTTGGGTGCTGAAGTCATGGCCCAAGCCCAAGCCATAATCCAAGACATTCATGCATTTTACAAACAACAGGGCCAGTTGTCCGGAGGCCGAGCGACAAATCTCAGCCTGGGTGCAGGCATTAAAAAAGTTCTTGGGGGAAGTATCAATCTGTCCGGAAACAACACGGAATCGGAGGCCTATGATCTTGTTTATGCTTCCACGGTTCAATATTTGAATAAGGCGGCGGAAGAGGGGACCGTTGAATCTTACAAATACAATGTCGGTGACTTTGTCAATGGCATGTATGATTTTGCAAGCAGCAGAAATGAAAAAGATTTTGGGCGGGATGCCGGATTTGGTGAACGGTCTGGAGCCAATGACCATATGTCTGAAGATCAGATTGAAGAGATGCAATCCAGGTTTACGCCTGAACATTCCTGGCCCAATGGAATAAGGATCGAAAAAGGGAATTGATGTGTTGTTGGGGGCTACCATGCAACATTTATAGAGCCCCCAACATTGTATCATTTCTCATCACGAACCAATCTAAATCCAAAAAATTGGGGTTTATCTTTAGGTGTTATTGACTCTCTTTTTGCACATCGACAATCTACTGCACCACGTCCGAGTGAACCGCCTCGAACCACTTTCAATTCGCCGCTTTGGGGTCCTTTAGGGTCTACGGTAGGTCCGGCCGGGTAGTTCCCATACCAGTCCTGGCACATTTCATATATATTCCCATGCATATCGAACAATCCCCATGGATTTTTCGGATATGAGGCCACAGGCATGCCGATGTCCGGTTTATCGATTTCCGCTTTGGGATTGGGCCTTTTAACACAAACCTTGTATGGGGTTGCCCCCCTGTAATTCACCTGTGACTTGTTGACGCATTCGCCAAACGAAAATGGGGTCGTTGTCCCCGCACGACAGGCATATTCCCATTCCGCTTCCGTGGGAAGGCGGTAGCTGTATTTGGGGTCTTTGTCGTTGAGTTTCTGAATGAATTCCTGGATCTCATTCCATGATATTCCATCCATGGCATAATTATCACCGAGTCTGTTGTGCATCTCCCACAGAGATTGGGATTTGGTGTAAGGCATGAGCTGTTTCCACTGCCATTGGGTCACCTCTGTCTTTTGCATCCAGAAACCCTTGGTGATCGTCACCTGGTGTTGAACCTCATCAGCCTCCCGGCCGTATTCGTCCGAAGGGCTTCCCATGATAAAGGTACCTGGTTTGATGTAGACAAACGCCATTTCAACTTTAGGATCATGGGTCTCATATGTGGATGGTGCTTTTTTGTTTTGTTCATGTGCCATTTTCATAAATGCGTCTTTTGCAGCTTGATCAATGGCAAATGTGCTTGTAACACATGTAAAAAACAAAACTGTAATGATAATTTTTACTTTCATACGGTTACCTCCTTTTGCCTTTTTAATATGATCATGGTTTTTAACTTAAAAACCATATATTTTTGCAGTCACATCCCGAATACGTTATCAGCCATGATCCAAACGTTTTTATCAGTCTTCTCAATGAGATTCAGTTGATAAAACGTTTCAAACCTGCCTGGTTCCCTTGTGTTGCTTCTTTCCCCGTCAATCACGACAGGGTATTAATCTCTAACAGGTTTTTTAAAGGTAAAACGTCGACTCCAGCGGCAAGAGAGTATCGTCGATCTCCAGGATAGATGACCCAGAGTTTGTCTAACTGAAGGTCCGTCATAGCCCTTCGCATGGACGGGGTGAGTCGGGGGGCATCTGCCCGCTTGACGTCAAGCCCCAATCGTTTCCTGTTTTTAACCAGAAAGAGATCCAGTTCAGCTCCGTTATGCGTCGCCCAAAAATAGGCTTCCTCCGGTTGTATTGCCCTGAGAGCCTCTTCAATCACATACCCTTCCCAAGACGCTCCACATGATGGATGTGTCAGAAGGTTTCCTTGGGTTCCAATCCCCAGAAAAGTATGAAGCAAACCGCTATCGCGTATATACACTTTAGGTGCTTTGACTTGCCTTTTTTTTATATTGGCATACCACGGTTGGAGTTGACGCACCATGAAAATACCCTCCAAGAGATCAAGATATCTGCGAACAGTGGGGGCACTTACACCCATAGAGCGTGCAAAGGGCGCTGCATTCCAAATCTGACCATGAAAGTGGGCTATCATGGTCCAAAAACGGAAAAGGACTTTGGAAGGGATGCCAGAACGAATCTGGGGAATATCCCGCTCCACAACGGCCATCAGGAAATTTTTCCTCCATGCGTGACTGTTTTCGTCAGACTCAGCCAAATAGGATAAGGGGAATCCTCCCCTAAGCCAATGGTGCTCCTGGTTGCCAACTCCGATTTCAGCCAGGTTGAAGCCGGTCATCGTTATGATCTCCATGCGTCCAGCCAAAGACTCTGATGACTGACGTAAAGCGCTGCCAAGAATAAGAAATGTTGCATTCAGTGGCTTACGGTCTGAAAGAACGCGAAGCACGGGAAACAGTTCCGGTCGACGCTGAATTTCATCAATGACGATAAGTCCCTTAAGCCCTGAGAGTGCTGTCATGGGTTCATCCAGTCGAGCAAGGCTGATAGGGTCTTCCAGGTCGAAATAGTTGGGTGATTCTTGAGAAAGAAAATGGCGCGCAAGGGTTGTCTTACCGCACTGACGAGGCCCACTAAGGATCGTTACCCGGCTTCGTGAAAGAGCTTTTTCTATGGATTTTATATATCCTTTTCTGAGTATCATGTTCATATTTTACCATGAAAATTGAACATGTCAAATTTATTTATCATGTTATGACTTCCAAATAAGAAAAATCATATTTTTTTTGAAGTGTGAATCTTGTTTTATAACAAATAATTAAACCGGAGTTTTTCAGACATTTTCATTGAGCGTTTACGCAAACAGGTGATAAGTCACAGGCCCGATTTAACATACCATTTTCAGCCAGAATTAATCGTTTCTACGAATGAATTTTGGCCAAAATTATCCGTTTATATCATCCGGCAAATCCAAGTTTTAAAATTTCGTCCTGAATTTCCTTTGCGCGGGTAGACCCAACCTTCATTTAAAGGAGGAGGCAAAACGAACGACCAGGCCTGTGCATGGGTTCAAATTTTGATACCAGTCCAAGAGACCCGAATTGAGGGCTGCTTTTACAGCCTTATCGAAACTGCAAAATCTGATGGGCTTGAGTCTTATCATTATCTCAAATACGTCTTCTGAAAATTGTTCTATGCACAGACTACAGAGTATTATAAAGCGCTTATTCCTATATCTTTGGATCGGGAGGATATGACGTCATTTTTTGAGGGTGTGAATTATTATGCGCATACTGAGTTTCGCATATCCATCGGGTTGATATATTGCTCGCTTTTTTATCCATCAATATTCTCCTTATGTGCTGATATAGTTTGAGATTAATCATAACAATTTATCTTAAGATGGCTTATAGTCTTATCTATATTCGCATCAACCGCAGATAAATAAAAATTTATTTTTTCGATATATTGCGATTTATACTTACCAGCCTTGAAGTTATTCAACGAAGCATTTCCCTACCCAAAATATTTTGTAGCTTTTTCTCTCGAATGCATGATAAGGGAGCTATTGTGTACATGGGGGGATTCATTTCTTTTTTCTGCCTTAAGAAAAAATCATGAATATCCTTTAATTTCAGCGAATAGTATGTTTCATTTTGAAGAACTAATAGAAAATTGTTAAACGGTGAATACGTTGAGAACTAAAACTGAGACTGTAAAAATACTGATAAATATCCTCTTAATATTGATTTGGGGATTGATTAGTTCAAAAAATGCTTTTGCTGATGTGGCCGTCGATATAAGTGCCGTTGACGGACTAAGTGACCAGCAAGGGAGTATCGGTTATACACTGACATTTGATAATTTGGACGAAATTAAAAGTTTATCTGTTTCTGCTGGAGAATTCCAGAAAACATATTTAAAAAGCGATACAGATATCAAACCACTGAGCCCTGTGAGTGGAAGGAAGATAATCTATTTTGAAGGTTTTGGAGTTGGGAAATTCAATCCTTCGATTCAAATAGATTTTATTGATAAAACTCTTTCGCCCCAGATACATTCAGAGGAGTTTTATTATGAAAAAAATTCACCGGAAATATATTTCAATGGTATTAGATTTTATCAAGATAACGACGGGAATCAGTATTTGATATGCAGTGTGAATGCTCAGGATGATGTAGATATTCGATCTGTTGGATTTTCTATTTCAGGTATTTTTTCAAGCACATTGCGCAACTGTGGCGGGGTGGTTGAAAAAGCAAAAGAACGTGCATTTCTCAAAACAGATGGGTATGTTTTTATAACACCTGAAATTGATGGACAAGGTCAATTTCAAATATCGCTTCCCATAAAAAATAAATTAAGTGCTGATACAATTGCACATGATGGCATCATATTAATTGATGCTGTTGCAGCGGATTCATCGGGTAACCAAAAAACCATTTCAAAACTGTCATTCACAGGAGAGGATGTTGACGACAAGGCTCTGAATCTCAGTGTGAGCCAATCGCAAATCATATTTTCAAATCAACTGGAATCTTCTGTTATCATTCCAATAGTTGAGTTCCAATTCCGCGGTAATGTTGTTCTTAATGGCCCGGGAAGGGGGGTTTCATATGTGTCATCAAACCCCAACCTGGTTTCTGTTTCAGAAAGTGGTGTTGTATTACCCGTCAATGAAACTCATGGCGAGGCTGTCTATATTACAGTCGTTTACCCTGGCACTGAACCCAAAGACGTATTGGTTGACGTAGACTACTCAAAAGAACTTGTGGCACTTAAAGCCAATGAGATTAACATGAACAATCCATTGGTTCTTCAACGACTGAATTCTTACTTTACATTGCCTTCGATAATCGGTGTCTTCAATGATGGCTCTGAGTCTTTTGTTGATGCTCAACTCCCCATAAAATATGAAATTAGCCCCAATGACAGAGATAACATTGATATTAATGATAGAAATGAAATTATGTCTCGGAATGCAATATCGGTTGAAAGTCCAATTTTAATACAGGTCGGTATTGCAAATAAACCTGATATTGTTTTTGATCTGCCGGTCTCAGCAAATGATGCCTTGCCGGATGTTGAACTATCAGTTGATGGTACTATTGAAGTCGATAGTGACGTGACTCTTCTTGCAAAAACCCATGATGATGTCGGAATTTCCGAAGTGAGGTTTTATATGAATGAGTCAAGTTTGGTTGGAGTACGGAAAAGTGCGCCATATTCAATCAACATCCAGGTGAATGAAGAATATATAGATCGAGAGCTTTCATTTTATGCAATAGCTATGGATTCAAGCGGGCAACAAACTGTTTCGCTATACAAAAAAGTACGTGTGGTTTCTAAAATTATTGCGGATGTTCCTGACGTCACGGTTGAAAAACCTGCACCAATGCAAAGAAGTATAGAAGGTAGCGAGGTGCGGTTTCAAGTCTATCGCGGATCATCCCAAGGATGCCCCCCAAGCGGAATATCGTATGTTGAATTTTTTTTAGATGATCAGAGAATCGGTGAAGCCTACAGCCCGGTGTGTGAAGTACGGTCACAGCAAGGGAATAGTTATTTTGTAGAAGTATGGCGTATAGACCGAGTGCTGCCATCGATTTCAGTTAATGAAACAAGCCGTTCTTTTTATGCGCGGGTGCATGGTTTTAACGATGGAGTGGAACAAACAGAGTCACGCGTATTTAAAATAATCAAAAATATGCCGCCTTTAATTCGTTTTGAATCTCCGGTTGAAGGAACGTCTGTCTGTGAAAAACAAATAATAGATCTGACTGCAGAAGTGACCGATGATGCATTGGCCGGTATGGCCATTGATTTGTCCGTCAACGGTCAGGTTGTGGATACCTTTATTTGTAAACCAAATAATTCGGGAAGCATTGATATAAAAAAAGAGTCTCATATTTTCAATTATCGAATTGGAAATGAAACCATAGGGACAACTCTGAAGTTTCAATTGACGGCTACTGACTTCCAGGGATTGACAGCAACGTCAGAAATACTCACCATTCCAGTCAGGGATGATTTACCACCCAATGTGTCTATTGTAAGCCCCATTGAAGGGGCTCAGTTTATATCGGGATTGCCTGTTGAGATTCGAGCCGATGCAGTCGATGACGTAAGTATTCAACGAGTTGATTTTTTTATTGACGATTCTCTTGTCGGCTCGGATTCAACGTTTCCCTTTCATTGTATTCACAATACGGACAAAGACTTTATCGGTGAAAAAGAGCTGGTGTTGAAAGCAAAGGCAATAGATTCAAAAAATCAAGAAACGTTCAGTCCCGCAGTGCATGTTACCCTTGGAAAAGATAATCAGCCACCTGTTGTAAATATTGTTTCACCTGTGATTACATCAGTTGTTGCGGGTGATGAGATAGCATCCGTTATTGAAAATTCTGTTATTGTTTTAAAAGCTTCCGGTTTTGATAATCTCCAGGTTTCCGAATTAGAATTGAGAGGTGTTCAGAAAATTGGTGGGCAATATTATCTGACAGGGAATTTGGAGCATCTGTTGTCAGGTGATGAATTTAAACCACAGCAGATTCCTGGAGCGCTCAGCGCTTTTTCAGCCGTTAAATTGGTCCAAGCCCCTGTTTTTTCAAATTCACCGAATGTTGTGTTCGACCGCTATCCGGTAGAAGTAAAAGCCACCGATGCAGCAGGGAACAGCTCAATATCCGAGATTGTCATCGGAGTAATCAAAGACTCTCCCCCTGTTGTTACGGCAGTCTATCCTGAACGTGATTATTATTATTCAAAAGATAAGGTTATCTTTGGTGTACAAGCGACAGATGATCGTGGTGTGAACGCTTTATCGGTATCACTTTATAGTGATGGTTCAGTGAATCCGATTCTTACAAAAAATATGACCCAACCCTCTGATTTTAACCCGGGAACGAACATCAGGGCTTATGTTGACATTGACTTAAATCCGCTATTGTTGAGCAATTCCAGTCACACGCTTAACGCAGAAATAATCGCCACCGATATCACAGGGCGTTTATCCGAATCATATGGTTTTACAATCCCTGTTCGTGGAGAAACCCATGGCCCTTCAATTACAATTACGAAACCTGTACAGGGTAGCGTTCTATTTAACGGATCCCACACGGAAATAAGTATTAAAGTTATTGATGAATCAATACTTAATCGTATTCAGGTTTTTTGTGGTGTTGATCAGATTTATCATATCGACAATGTCGGAACAATTGATCATACACTGAGCCTTTCTTATGATGTACCCGGTACAGGCAATGAACTGCCAATTCGAATTGTTGCATCGGACATGTACGGAAATGAGTCAGAAAGCACCTGGACTTATTCGTTAATATCGGACCAGCCGCCAACAGTATTTCTTAAAAACCCTCCTTCCGGCTCCCGATTGGTTGAGGGAGAGGCATTTACCCTGTCTGCCGTTGTCAATGACAACAACCGTGTTTCTTCAGTTGAGTTTTTCATTCGTAAGGATGGGAATCCGATACCGTTGTTTTCCAAATCATTAACCGGAACAGGTCTGGAACAGGCCATGGAAAATGATAATCTTGTTTCATGTGCTATGTATGCGCCGCATAAGCCGGAAGCAGGAGAACCTCAGGTTTCCATAGGTGTTCGCGTGACCGATGACAGCAATAATGTGTCCGAAGCACTTCTGGAATTTGAAATTCTCGACGATCTTGAAAAACCTGAAATTGTTGTCGAAACGCCAAAGGATTCCATAAGCGTGGTGCCCGGCTCATATTTTACAGTCAAATGTACCGCCAGCGACAATATGTATGTCGGTAAAATAAATGTTTTGTTGATTGATGAAAACAACAACGAATACGACCTTGAAGAACGTCAACACATTCTGGAAACGGTTCGTATCGAGACACTGACAGCACCAAATCCTGATTCGTTCGGCTCATTGATCACAGGAAGAAGATTTTTTAAGGATTACAAGGCAAGCGTGTTACTGCCCCAGTCCTTTGAAACGCTTCAGAGTGAGGGCTATTCGCTTGTAATCAGGGCAGAGGATAACGGAATCAATATAGCGGAGTCCACACATATTGATTTCCATGTCCTCAAAGATAAAGACGGTCCTGAAATTGAGATTATCAATCCGGGTGAGACTGTTTATGAAGGGCAGTATTTATTTTACTCGGTATATATCAGGGACTTGAGGGGGGTATCATCCTACCGGGTTTATCTGAAAGGGCAAGAAGATACACCTCTGTTCGAAGAATCGGGTTTAACGTCAACTGGATTTGGACACGTCGGTGAAATACCAGGAATGTCAGCCTTTGATTCCATAGAAAATAATTCGTTTATTCTAGTGGTCGAAGCGGAGGATATTTTTGGCAACGCATCTGTTAAAGAAAGGTCAGTGACCGTTGTTGAGGATAATCCACCACTATTGTCGATTCCATCACCCCAATCCGGTAATTCTGTCATTAAAGGAAGCCTCGCTTCTCAGATAGTGAGAATAGAGGATGATTATACAGCGGTTGCATTACCCTTAAAATATTTTCAGTTGTTTACCACTTTAAACGGTATGATGGATGGCGAGTTTCGTGATCCGGTAGGGTTTATAGGGTATAACGAATACCTTGAAGACCCGAGTGATAATGTGTTCTCAGATAATTTCGGATACGATTATTGGTATTTTGGAATTCCGTTTATTGATATTAATTATCCTGAAGCGGATAACCTGTCGGGTCAGATTTATCTTCTTGATCAAAAATACATTGAAACATTAGCCGGGCAAACAGGAACAGTCATGCGGGTCTGGCCGGCAAAGGATTCCTTAAATAGTGTAAACAGCCGCCTGAAAATCAATTTCGGTGATGAATATACCATCATTTACCATATTGATCGATATATCGGTGATCTTTGTGATGGTGCCAGTGATTCCTTGGATGAGACAGATACCGAGGGCGACGGAATCAATCTGTATGACTTTATGGCTGGTTCCGGGAAAACTGTTCATACACTGATTATTACGCCGGAAGTTAAGGATGGGAACGGAAACTCTATTCAGACGTGGTTAAAAAAGATTCGAATCGATTCAAAAAGTATTGATACTAAAAATCGTATCGTATCGACAGTATTTATCAGGCAGAAAGTGATCAATGACGATGACGATGAAATCGCAGCCATAGGAAGTACAAGCCTTGTTACCTATCCAAAACCTTTTACAAATTATTCTTTGAATAGTCTTTACGGGGCGGTAAAACCCTTTGACGAGTCAGAGTCGAATTCGTTTGTCCCAACGATTGAGGACGCTAAACAATATACAATTCTTGCCCATGGTACGGATTACCAGTCCATTCATAGGGATAAAGTCCCCCTTAAAATACGTTCTGAACGGGACATGGTAACGGATGAGGAGCCTCCCTCGATCGTCGTTGTATCACCTGGGAATGGAATCGAAGTTCCACCAGGAAAAACCATAGATATCACTCTGGATGTTAAGGATAATTCCCAATGGGTGTCGGTTTTGAAGCTGATCGAGAACAATACCCGGACGTGCCTTGAAATAGCCGGTGTTGAAAAGAAAGAAAAATACACATTACCCTATCATTTGGCCGAGGATTATTCACAAAACGATCTTGAACTTCTTATCATTGCCGAGGATCTTTCCGGAAATACCCAGACACAAACCTTGACCTTTCCTGTTGTTTTAAATAACCCACCGGAATTAACGTTTAGTAAATTCTCTTTTAATAAAAACCAGTATGGGAGTTATTTAAATATTTTTAATGATCCCACACGTGTTGATTATGGTGAGTTTTGGGTTAAAACGGGTAGTGATTTCAAACTTGATTCCGAGATCTGGGATGACTCCGGCCTTGAATTATTTACAATTTACAGAATCGATTCAAGTGGGAACCGGATTGAAGTCTTCAAAGAGGAATTCCAGGCAAGTTGCCCTGAATTAAACAAGATTCAGGAACGTACCGAGTCGGAAATAACATATGACCAGAATATTTCCACTCAATACGATGTGGTTGTAATCGATAATCTGTCAAATAAAACGACGAGAAGCTTCATTGTTCATCCCCTTGAAAACATGGCGCCTCAGGTCAGAATCGTTTCACCGGCACAGGACCAGAAAATAGTTGCCGGAGCACGAAATTTACAAGTCGGAGTCGTTGTCACTGATGATAGTAAACTCATTTCAAATGATATTGATGTTTATGCCAATGGTGTCAAACTCAGCCTGCTATCTGATGACTCTGAACTGGAACGTTTTGGAGAAACAAGCATAGTTGGAGGGGACGGCGTCGTTGTTCAAGCTTTTTCCAGTATTTACGATGAAATTGAGGCACTCTACTCAGTCGAATATGCTGAAAAATACGGGAAGAAAGAAAGCGAATATGCCCGTCAGGCCAGGTATGTTTTCAGTGTGCCCCAGGGTGTATTGAAAGCCGGTTTGCCTTTATCCATCTCCGCTGTTGTCACTGATCACGAAAATGCCATGGGAAGAAATAGTATTAACTATGAATGCATTCCCGACACGATTAATCCTGAAATCGCTGTGCTCAGCCCGTCACCCGGATTTTCAGCTGTGGAAGATTCGGACGTGAAATTTGTATTCCGTAGCTACGACAATGTTAAGGTTGAA